>Ga0209009_1000137_pt1 | contig 30280 bp, 31 predicted proteins | sample BlaSpr_A8_OM3_M2_FD_187979 | JGI IMG/M metagenome (GOLD analysis project Ga0209009, IMG submission 187979) | Forest soil microbial communities from Thunder Bay, Ontario, Canada - Black Spruce, Ontario site 2_A8_OM3_M2 (SPAdes) (version 2) | ecosystem: Environmental > Terrestrial > Soil > Boreal... | reverse complement strand
GGCCGTCCCCGACATCGCATCCGCCTACCCACGTGGCCAGGAGTATTTTTTCAGTAAGTCCAATCCCGGGCAGGATGAGCAGCCCCGTCGGCGCTAGCCCGGTTCCTTCTCATTTTAACTTCCACTGGATGCCCTTCAGGATCGGCGCCGCCTCGGTGAGGAAGCTCTGCAGGTTGTCCTGCCGCGTGAGCAGGATCACGCCGTAGAACACGCTGCCGTCGGCGTTGACTCCCACAAACATCGACGCGGCCGCGGGAAACGACTGGGAGCCCGATGTCAGCGTGAAGCACAGGGTCCAGAAGATCCCCTGCGGGCCGTTGAGAGATCCCGTTGTCGTCTTTGTGTTCGGACAGGTCTTGGTGTCCGGGTACCTGCTCGTGAAGTCCTGGTCAACGGAGTTCTTCTGCTGTTCGGCGGTCGACGCAGGATTGGACGCGGCGCTGGCGACCGTGATCACGCCGGCGCCACTCGGATCGGCGAGCGTGATCTCCTCGTTGTCGTTGGAGTCCACCACCCATCCCGCCGGCACGGGCACCGTCATCCCCGCGTCAGATGCTGTCGGTCCTGTCGGCGTGATCGGGGACGCGACAGGGCTCGGCGAGCCGGCCGGAGTTGGACTCGGCACGTCCGACGTGATGGTTCCGGTGACGCTTGCCTTGCCGCTGTTGAAAAGGGCGATCGCCGTCCCGCAGCCGGCCATCACCACGATCAGGCCGAAGATCGCCGCCAGGATGAGGACCCACGGGGTGCGGTGGACCGGAGCCTGCGGGAACGCGCCGGTGGGCGAGTAGTAAGGGCTCGCATACGCGACCGGCGCCGGGGGCGGCGAAGCGTAGGCGAGGGGCGGGGCGGTCGAGGCCGGCGGTGACGGCGGCCCTTGGGGAGGCGCGGCGGTCCACGCAGGCGCCGCGGGCTGTGGGGCAGCTGCCGTCAGCGGCGTCCCGCAGGCCTGGCAGAACTGGTTGCCATCGGGGTTCTGGGCGCCACACCTTGCGCACGTGAGTGCCAACCTACCGCTTCTCCGACGGGGAAGCATGCGACTCCACCCGCGGGCGGCGTCCTCGCTTGATGGAGCTCGGCGCCGCGGTCAGCGCCATGCCGCAGTTGGGACAGAAGCCGGAAGCAACGATGTGCATGTGGCAGCTCGGGCAAACGGTCTCGGCGTACCCCATGTGTGCCGCCTCTTCGAGCAGCGCGTGGTGCAGCAGGTAGCGGATGTAGATCAGCAGGGCGCCGACGATCGCCGCCTGCCAGATGAGGACGAAGAGGGCGTTGACCGCGGTCTCCTTCATGAGCTCCGTGCCCGCGGAGAAAGCGATATGCGCGAGAACAGCCATCGCGACGCCTCCGATCTCGCGTCCCCCCAGTCGACCTCGCCGGTAACGCCAGATCGTGGCCGCGATCATCCCCGTGGCGCTCCCTTGAAGCAGAGGCAGGAACACCGCGAGCGTGGTCAGTGTGTAAATCCAGTTGCCTGGCGCGACGTGAGCAGGCAAGCTCGTCAGCACGCTGCTGAACCCGATCAGGGCCTGCGCGAGACTGAAGCCCAGGCCGGCCGCCACTCCGAACACGAGGCCGTCCACGGTTTCCGGAAAGTCGGCGCGGTTCGGTAGGAAGAGAGCAGGCAGAGGCTTCAGCGCCTCTTGAACAACCGGCAGCAACAAGCCGACGATCAGCAGCCCGCCCAGGCTCACACCGGCGTTGCCGAATGGGTTGCCGCTGTACTGGAACGGGTTGTAGACGATCCGTTCGAACACCGTGGCGACGATGCCGACGATGATTCCTCCACCCAGGGTGAAGCCGAGCACGATGGCGGGCTCGTCGCGGTACACCTGCGCCTCGTACAGATAGATGAGGTACAGCACCGGCACCAGGAATGCCGAGACCAGGATCGCGGCTGAGATCAGCCCGGCGAGGTATAGCACCAGAATGCCGGCGAGACCGGCGATGAACGCCCAGCGAAACTCGTGGATCTTGTGGTGTCCGAGATGAGGGAACAGGGTCGTGAACACCGACGGCTGCGCCACGTGCTCTCCGGGATGCGCCGCGTAGTGATGCTCTCGGGTCTTCGCGTTGCCAATCTCGTTGGTCGTGCCCTGGTGAGCTCCGCAGCGCGTGCAGAAGACGCCGTCCGGGACGTCGTTGGAACAATGGTCACACCGCACCGGCTATCCTCCCGTCGGGCTGCGGACATCCATCCGCTCGCTGGGCGGTAAGGATAGGGCCGGCCGCCGCCGTTTAGTACCCGGTTAGCGGGCCGGTTCGGTCTCCGCCGGCTGCTTGGGCACCCATCCCCGGACGAAGTGGCACGAGTAGTGGCCTGAATGCTTGTCGAAGTAGTGCTGGTGGTACTCCTCGGCAGGCCAGAAACGCGCCAGAGGCACGATCTCGGTGACGATCGGCCGGTCGAAATAGCGCTGCGCGGCCTCTTTCGACTTGCGCGCGGCCTTTTCCTGCTCCGGGTTGTGGAAGAAGATGGCGGACCGGTACTGGTGACCGTGGTCCGGCCCCTGGTAGTTGAGAGTGGTCGGATCGTGCATGTTCCAGAAGGCGTTGAGGAGCTCGTCGTACGAGACCTTGGCGGGATCGTAGGTGACCTCGACCGCCTCGGCATGACCCGTCCGGCCGGAGCACACCTGCTCGTAGGTCGGGTTGTCGCGCGTGCCGCCGGAGTACCCGGAGACCGCGTCGATCACACCCGGAATTTCATTGAAGAGGTGCTCTACGCCCCAGAAGCAACCGCCCGCAAAAGTAGCTTTTTCCATCTCGTCTCCTTAAATGCGCCCTGCGCGCGCCCGGCGTTCGAAATGCGCCCTGCGCGCGCCCGGCAAGCATAGACAGTGAACTGCACGCAACATGCGCTGCACCTACTGTGCCCAAAACCGGCGCCCCGTTAATCTGGCGCCTCACGATGCACGAGCCAGGCATTCCGCCACCCAAACGTCGATGGCTCCACATGGCGACCGTCGACATCACGCCCCTTCTGCGTCACCGCGACTTCCGGCTTCTGTTCATCGGTCGCCTGGTGTCGTTCTTCGGCACCATGATCACGTCGGTCGCGGTCCCGTACCAGGTGTACCAGCTTTCTCACAGCGTCCTGCTCGTCGGCATGCTGGGGCTGGCCGAGCTGGCCGCCATCCTCATCTTTGCGTTGCTGGGCGGTGCGCTCGCAGATGCTGCCGATCGGCGATTGATGGTCCTTCTCACCGAGGCCGGTCTAATGGCGGGCAGCCTTCTGCTCACCGCGAACTCGCTCGTGGCGCGTCCCGTGCTGTGGCTGATCTTTGCCACCGTCATCCTTCAAGCGTCGTTCGATGCCCTGCAGCGACCGTCTCTCGATGCCTTGCTGCCCAGGCTCGTGAATGTTGACGAGCTCCCCGCAGCCGCGGCGCTCGGCAGCGTGCGAGGAACTCTGGGGATGATCGCCGGGCCTTCCATCGCAGGGGTGCTGGTCGCCGTGGCCGGTTTGCCCACGACGTATCTGGTCGATGTGGCGACATTCGTGGTCGGGCTGGCATGCCTAGCGCTCATGAAGGAAGTGCCGCCGCCGGCCGATGCGGAGCGGCCGAGCCTGCGCCGCGTGGTGGAGGGAATCCAGTACGCGCGGAGCCGCCCCGAATTGATCGGCACCTACGTGGTCGACATCGTGGCCATGCTCTTCGGGATGCCGATGGCACTTTTCCCGGCCATCGCCCAGGGCCTTGGCGGCCCCAGCGTCCTGGGTTTTCTTTACGCAGCACCCTCGGTCGGTGCCTTCGCCTTCGCCGCGACGAGCGGATGGACGCGAAGAATTCACCACCACGGTAGGGGCGTGATCATCGCGGCGACGCTCTGGGGAGCCGCGATCATCGGGTTCGGAGTCGTTCCCGGCCTGGTCGCGGCCCTTGTCTTCCTCGCCCTCGCCGGCGCGGCCGACTCGATGAGCGGGGTGTTCAGGCAGGTGATCTGGAACCAGACCATTCCCGACTCATTGCGTGGGCGCCTGGCCTCGATCGAGCTGCTCAGCTACTCGGTCGGGCCGACGTTGGGCAACTTCGAGGCCGGCGTCGTAGCATCGCTGACGAGCATCCGATTCTCGATCGTGTCCGGTGGCGTCCTGTGCGTGGCCGGTTGCCTGCTGTGTGCGTTCGCCTTGCCCGCCTTTCGCGATTACGACGCTCGGCGTTACCATCTCGCGCCAGATACAGGTTCTGGCGGCGTCAAGCGGGAGAAGAAATGACCTCCGGACAGATCGTCGTGGCACTGGCTGTGGTCACGGTACTGCTCGCGCTCTGGGCCGCCGTGTTCGCAACGCGAGCCGACAGGGCTTCACGCCGCGCGATCAAGCTGGCCGATGCCCGGTGGGAGGTGACGACCAGGCCCGTACCCCACCTCACGTTCATCGGCTCGCCGGCGGCGGGCCAACCGATCGAGCTAGAGGTCGAGAACCTCGGCGGCACGCTGACGGCGGGCGGCGTGATCGTGCAGGCGGCGGATGACCTCTATGCCGGTGAGCTGACCCTGCCCGAGAAGGCGCCACCGCGCAGGATCGTGCTGCAGCCCGCTATGAAGGCGTGGCAGCGCACCGGCCAGCCGCGATGCCTGCTCCTGGTCGCCCGAGACGTCAGCGGCCGCTGCTGGGATTGCGTGGACGGCAACAAACCCATCAAGGATCCGCGCAAGTGGCTCGCAGGCCAGCTGCGAGAGCTACGGCTGCAAGGCGTCGTCGACTTTCCCGGGCTGACCGGGCTGCCGAAAAGCTAGGCTGGGTTCTCCAGTCGCGCGTTCAGCTTGAGCGTGACATTCCCGTGGAGCGCCTTGGAGACGGGACAGCCCTCCTTGGCCGCCTCTGCCTCCTTCTGAAACCCGGCGGCGTCGATGCCGGCCACGCGGCCGACCGTCGTGAGGGTCACGGTCGTGATGCCGGGGCCCGGCACGAACTCGACCTCTGCGGTCGTGTTGAGCCGTTCGACCTTGTGCCCGGCCTTGCTCAAGCCGTTGGCGAAGGCCATCGAGTAGCACGCCGCGTGCGCGGCGGCAAGGAGCTCCTCCGGGCTGGTCCCGCCGTGGTGGCGCTCCGCGCGGCTCGCCCATGTGACCGGGAATTCGTCGAACGTTCCGCTTGCCACCTTCACCCGACCTTTCCCGGTGGGCAGGTCGCCCTCCCAGACCGCATCCGCACGACTCACTGCCGCCATGGACTTCACCCCCCAAATGAGACAAACGGGCCAATCTGCCGTTCGCCAAAACGTACTACTTCCCAAACCTGGAGTTCCAGGGCGCTTGGGCCGAGGGACCCCTTACAACTCTTAACGAGTTATCTGAGTATGTCCGCGGACCCCGAGCCTAGGCTGACCCCCTCATGAGCATCGGCGTAGGCCCACCGCCGCTGCCGCCGCAGGTCTCGCCGGACGGCAAGTGGATCTGGGACGGACACCAGTGGCAGCCGCTCCCCGAAACAACCTGGGAACCGGCCGCCGCCGCGGTGATCCCACAGGCGGCCGTGGCTGCCGTCCCGATGCAGCGGAGGGTTCAGACGACCCCTGTTGAGATTCGGCCGCAGCCGGCAGCGTTTAGCTTCGTAGACGAAACGCCCGTCACACCACTGTGGGTGGAGCCTGCCAAGTCTGGACTGACCATCTACATATATGCCGGAGCGGCGGCGGTGGTGCTGGTCATGCTCATGATGATCTTGAACTCGACGAACATCATTCAGCTGCCGTGGCCGGGCGGCGCATCGGGCGCTGCGGGCCCGACGCTTCAGCGGTCGCCGGCACCGCCGACCTCGGATTACGCACGAGCGGATCGCTTCTCGAACGTCTATGTCGCGCCGGGAGTGGTCAGCCTCGGCCATACCCTGCCGGCCCTGCAGTCGGCATGTACCGGTACCCTGTCGAACGGCTGCCTCACCGCGCTCATGTCAGCCCGGGAGCAGATGACAACCCTCCTTTCGACAATCGATCACGGAGATGTCCCGCCATGCATCGCCGCCGTCGCGCAAGCGACGCGATTCGACCTCCAGAGCATGGCTGACGGTCTCGACCTATCCCTTAACGGCTACCAGGACTACAGCGGCGCGGAGGTCTACCAGGGCATCTACCGTTTCGCTTACTTCAGCCGGTCTCTCAAGCCGGACGTCGCCGCGATCAACGCCCAGAAGGCGCATTGCAGCAAGGTGACCCCGACATGAGCGTCGGAATCGGTCCTCCGCAAGTTTCGCCGGACGGCAAGTGGGTCTGGGATGGCCAGAAGTGGCTGCCGCTTCCGCCGGAGGGAGCCGCGGCACCCCCGTTTGAAGCCGCCTCGATTCCGTATATCGCGCCGGCTATCGCGCCTGAGCCACAGCCCGCGCCGGTGGCCTACGTCTACACGCCCCCCCAGCCTGCCGTCCCGGCATGGGAACGGCCGGCGCCGTCCGGACCGAGCGTGTTCAGCTATGCCGCCGCGGGCGCCGTCTTGCTGGTCCTGGTGCTGGTGCTCTTGAACGTGACCAACATCATCTCGATCCCATGGCCTGGCGCACCATCGGGCCCCACCGTAACGATGGTTCATGGGTCACCGAAGCCACTCGTTTCGGATTACGTGCTTGCCGATCACTTCCTGAACCTCTCGCTCGGACCTGCGATTGTCAATCTGGCCAATACCCTGCCCGCAGTGCAGGCGTCCTGCGGTGCCGGCGCCACTCTTTCGAGCGCCTGCCACAACGCGATACTCGCAACCAACGATCAGATGGCCAACGTGCTGTCGGTCATCGATCACGCCGGCATTCCGGCGTGCATCGCGATCGGCGTGAAAGCGCTGCGGAATGACCTCCAGGACATGGCCGGCGGCATCGGTGTGGCCCTTCACGGTTTCCAGGACAGCAGCGCCGACGAGGTCAACACGGGGATCTACCACTTTGCCGTCGTCGCTCAAACGATTCAGGCCGATGCCACCAAAATCGATGCGGAGGCGGCGGCCTGCCCCCAGGTGATCCCTTCGTAGGCCTCACGGCACCCTTTCTTGACATGCGTTACCGGAAATGCCAGTAACTTCGTTATGAGCTCCATGCAGCAGTCGCCCCTGTCATGAGCACCAACGCGGCCGCGGGCCTCCTCACCTGGGCGACCCGGGCATCCGGAATGCGCGCCATCAGGATCGGAGGGATCGCGATCGTGATCGCCGCCGCCATCGTCGTGTCGGCCATCCTGCAGGGCGACGTGCCCGACGTCGTGACCTCAGGCATGTTCTGGATCCGGCACGTCCTCCACCGGTACACGTACCTGGCGAGCTATGGCCTCCTCTACATCGAGGAGTCGGGGATTCCACTCCCTGCGCCCGGCGACGTGTTTGTCATGTACGTCGGCGCGCACGTCCCCCGCAACCTGGTTTCCTGGGTCGTGGCCTGGCTCGGTCTGATCGGCGTGGTAGTGCTTGGGGCCACGAACCTGTTCTTCATCTCGAAGAGATTCGGCCGCCGCCTCGCGGAAGGCCGTTTTGCGGAGGTCGTCCATCTGAGCCCGGAACGGTTGCAAAAAGCAGAGCGTTGGTTCGAGCGCTACGGCGTGGTGGCAATCATCTTCGGCCGGCACATCCCTGGCTTCAGGGTCCCGGTCACGGTGGCCGCCGGAATCTTGAAGGTCAGCTATCCCGTGTTCGTCGCCAGCGTCGCTGTCTCGACCGCGATCTGGGCGGGCGTAGTAATGGCCATCGGCATCAACTTCGGACCGCGCATGGAAGCATTCCTGAACCTGCATCGCGAGACGTATTGGCTGTGGGCCGCCGTCGTGCTCGTGATGATCGCGGTGATCGTGCACCGCATCCAGAAGGGTTCTCCGGCCCGGGCCGATTCCGTCAGTCGTTGACCGGAACGCGCTGGGCAAATTCGCTCAGCTCGTCCAGCCGCTCGGCCACCAACGCAAAGCCTCGCTGCAGCCGCCGGTAGAACGTCGGGCGCGACAGGTGGAGGCGCTCCATGATCACCTCGTGGCTTCCCACCCGCTTGACGTAGTAGTCGAGCAGGAGCTTTCCGGCCTCGGCGTCCCGCGGGCCGGCGGAGGTGGCCAGCTCGCCGATTACGTCCACCAGCACCGACCTCAGGTCAGCGGCGGCCGACCCGCCGCGGGAAACCCCAGGAAGCTGCCCTAGCGGGCTGCGGCCCAGGGCCTCAGGAGTGCCGAGGTCGTCGAGCGCGGCGCGCACCAGCTGTGGACGGATCGTGCTCTGCGGATCGCGCGTCCAGCGCACCTCGCCCGGCACCACTTCCAGCAGCGGCGCGACCGCGGCCGACGAATCCGGCATGCCCGCACGAAGCAGCCGGCCGATCGACCAGCTCACGATCGCGGACGCCAGGACCACGCCCGCCCACAACGACCCGTTCCAGGCGGTCCCGACAACCTCCATCTCGACCATGTACGTCAACGTGAAGGCGGTTGCAAGCACCGCACAGAGTGAGGCCGTCGGCCGCCCGGCGCGGAGCGCCGACCATGCGAGCCAGGCGTCTCCGGCCAGGCCCGCGACCACAGACGACGGCAGGAGATAGAAGTGTGTCTTGGTCACGAGCACCAGAAGGCCGTTCACGGTGAAGACCAGGGTCAGCGACCCTGGACGCAAGCGGAAGGCGCTCTTCAGCACCAGGCCGGTGACCGCGAGGATCGTCGCCTGGACGAGCAAGGCAGAAACGCCGAGGTCTTGCGCCACCCAGACGGGTACTCGCGCCGGCACCTGCGCCGAGTCGCTCGAGGACCAGGGGTCGATCAGCGGGTGAATGAACTGCGTCGCGAACGTAAACACGGACAGGAGCAATGCGGCCGACAGCAACGTGATGACCCCCGCGGCGGCTTCGCCGCGACGGGCGGCGGCCCGCAGTGGACCGCTGACCATCACGGCTGCTGAGGCGATCTTGATGACGTTCGGAGGCGTGAAAAGGACGTCGAGGCCCAACGCGTTCGAGGCGGCAAAGGGCCAGTAGTTGTTGTCGGTGATGAGGGCCGCCCCGAATACGAGCGCCGCCGCCAGCGAGCCCGTGTAGCCGTCTGGGAGCGCTCGGTTCCAGGGCCGGCCTTCGCGCAGGCCCCTGCCAAAGAGGAAGAAGAGGAAGGCGGTGACCACGAACCACGAGACTGCGAGGCCAACCTGGCTGGCGTGCTCGGCGTCCGCAAGCACCGTGCCCGGGACCTTGACGTGCGCGTAAGAATCGAGATATGCGCTGAAGACAAAGCAAGCCATCACGACGACCACAACCGCGTCGACCATGCGAGGGTCGCCGAAAAGCCGGCGTGCGGCCGTCACCTCTCTCCCACCTCCGTCCCGGGGCCAAAGATACTGCCAGCGGCACCGGGTGGAAAGCCGAATCTCGAATCAGATTGAGACTGGCCTGAGACTGACCGTGAGACCGGCCCGGCCGCACGCTGCGACGTGCAATGTCGAAGACACTCAATCCAGTCGATTTGCTCTCCCTTTCCTTCGCCGCGACGATCCTGATCTGGGCCTTGATCGACCTGGGAACCGAGACGCAGCTGCCGTGGCTAGACGAGACGGGCTTCATCCCTGCGTTCGGACTGCTGCTGCCGGTGGCCGGCCTGATCACGGGAAGCGTCGGTTTTCTCAAGGGCCGCGGCTTAATGCAGCCGGCGTTACTCATGGGGGCTTGCTCACCGGTGGTCGCGATTGTTGGATTTATCGTCGGCCTGTCGATCGCCATGGGTCGCTTCGAAGCGATCGTCTACACGGGACCGTAGCCAGGGTATCGTCTCCTTGAAGTGAGCGCAGCAAGGCAACCAACGCCGCCATCCCGCATGCCCCGGCCGCTGGTCTACAACTTTCCGCACACCACCCGCCGCTATTCCGGGCCTTCGACGCTCGCGTTCTCGCCGGACGGGTCGACGCTCGCCTTCGCATCGCCAAAGGACGGCCCGGCGGTGGTCTATGAGGTCCCTGTGTCCGGAGGGACGCCCCGGGTTTCGATCGCGATGGATGGATGCGTTGTGCACGGTCTCGCGTGGTCGAGCTCCGGCGATCTCTACTACAGCGCGGACCGGGGCGGCACCGAGAGGTGGCAGGTTTACGTTCGCCGACTGAACGGTGAGCTCGACGAATTCGTGGTGAGCGATGGCGATCGCGTGCAGCACCTCATGTCGCGCAACGCGGTCTCGCCGGATGGCAAGTCTGTCGTGATCAGCACCAACGCGCGCCAGGACACGGACGTCGACATCGCCGTGGTGGACGCGCACAGCAACGCGCAGCGGCTGGTGATGGCCGAGCCCGCTTGGCATGTCGCGGGCGGCTGGTCGCCCGACGGGCGCTGGCTTTGCGCGATGCGCGCAGCCCAGAACACCGACCAGGACCTGTTCGCGGTCGAAGCCGAGTCCGGCGAGGTGGTGGACCTGACCGCGCACCAGGGCGAGATGCAAAACGTCCCGGCCGGCTGGCTGGCCGATGGGCGAGTCCTTGCGATCACCGACCACGGAAGCGACTTTCTTCACCTGGAGGCGATCGAGGTCGCGAGTGGCACGCGCGAAGTGTTCGACCAGCCCGACTGGGACGTTGAGCTGGCGTCGACGTCGGCCGACGGCCGGGGCGTCGTGTGGAGCGTGAACGAGGACGGCTACTCACGCCTGAGATGGCGGATCGGAGAAGGTGCGATGGGCGAACGCGAGACCGGTGGAATGGTCGGCGACCTTGTCGTCGCCCAGGATGGCGCCTCTGCCGCCTACACTTTCTCGCCGGTGGATGGACCGCAGGAAATCCGCGTTCTCGACCTTGCGTCAGGCGAGGACCGGCTCCTGGTCACGGGCGATCCCGCTCCCGAATATGCCCGGCGTCCCGAGTCGATCCGGATCCCCGGTACCGAAGGCCCGATCCCGGTATACGTGTGGCGGCCGGCCGGCAAAACCACTCGCGGGCCGGCGCTGCTTGTGATACACGGCGGACCTGAGGGCCAGTCGCGACCGGTGCTCGCGTTCCCGGTCCTGCTGCAGCTGCTCAATCGGGGAGTGACCATCGTGGTTCCGAACGTTCACGGCAGCACCGGATACGGCAAGACCTGGCAGACGCGCATCCATCGGGACTGGGGCGGGATCGACCTTGCCGACTTCCGGTCGGTCGCCGAATGGATGCGCAAACAGCCCGACTTCGACCCCGATCGAATGGGGGTTTGGGGCGGATCGTACGGCGGCTTCGCAACGCTCACGTGCGTCACCCGGCTGCCTGAGCACTGGCGGTGTGCGGTCGAGCTGTTCGGCCCCTCCAACCTGGTGACGATGCTCGAGAACGATCCTCCCAACTGGCGCCGCTGGAACCGGCTGTGGATCGGCGATCTGGAGACCGATCGCGAGAAGCTCACTGAGCGCTCCCCGATCACCTATGTCGAAAATGTCCGGTGCCCTCTCCTGATCTTCCAGGGCGACAACGATCCCCGCGTCCCGCGCGAGGAATCCGATCAGATGGTGAGCCGCCTGCGTGAGCTGGGCCGGACGGTCGAGTACGTGACCTTCGAAGGCGAGGGCCATGGATTTAGCGGCCGCGAAGCCGCACAGCTCGTCCACGACCGGACCATCGACTTCTTCGAGCGCAACCTTCTCTCGTAGGCGCGACCCAATGCCTTTCGATGGGGTGTGGCCAGTCCTTTCTTCAGGGTTGAAACCGGTGCATTTGCCGAAGCGATTCGGGCCTGAGCCGCTTATACCTACAGCATGACGTTGGCGAATGTGGGGGATCGCGAGACCGCCCACCGAGATGACCAGGTCCACCTGGACAAGCCCTACCGAAGATTGTCTTGCCCGAGGACGAACGGTGGGGCCGCGAGGTGTGGCTGCCGCAAGCGGTGGCGGCGGGTTTGAAACGCATGGCGATCGTGACAGCGACAGCCGGGCTGAGCAAAATGGCGTTTGATGACGCGGCGACCGATATGGACAGCCACGGCCTGTCGATGCGGACCTTCGACTCCGTCGCGGCGGCGACGACATGGGCCCTGACCGGGCTCAAGGGTCTCTAGCTGACGCCGGTCGTGCCCGGTCCGTAGCTGCGCATCACCCCACGACCGGGGCGCTGGCGCGTTTCAGTCAGTAGGGGCGGCTCAACGCAGATCGGTCTGTGGCTGTTCCACCAGGCGAGGCGCCTTCACCTTGGTCCTGGGGTCCAACGCGACTACCACCCGAGCAGGTGCACCAATCAGGACAAAAAGAAATGACCCCAACGGATCGCCTCTCCGGCTCCGGTTTCGGTCTTGCGACCAAATCCGACTCCGTCGAACGTGTCCCTCGGGGCCAAAACGAACACTAACCGAAATCGAGACTTATGCCTGTCCGGTGTTTTTCCAGTAGCCAGGCTACTTACTCGGTTGGTCACGTGTGCCGCCGCAGATGTTCGGTCAGAGCTCGATCAGGCCGAGGCGGGCAGCGGCGATCACGGCCTGAAGCTTGGAGTGCACGCGCAGCTTTTCGATCACGTGGGTGACGTGCCACTCGACCGTGTGGGGAGCAATGCCGAGACGCCTGGCCAGAGTCTGGGTGTCATGGCCGCCGGCCAGCAGCCGCAGCACGTCGAGCTCGCGGGGCGTGAACTCGGCCAGCAGCTTCTCGCGAGCCTGCTTCTCGTTGCCGACCTTCCGCTGGCGGGCGATCGCCTTCGCAAAGAGGCCGACGGGGATCAGAACCTCGCCGACCGACGCCTTCCGAACAGCTCGGATGATCTCGTCAGCCGTCGCCGACTTGGTCAGGTAGGCGATGGCTCCGGCATCGATGGCGTCCAGCAGCGCATCCTCGGACTCCTCCGCGCTGTGGAACACGATTGCCGCGCTTGGGACGGCTGCCCGTATCCTGGCCGCAGCGACCGGCCCGCTTAAATCGGGAAGCCTGAAGTCCATGAGCACCACCGACGGCGTGTGCTGAGCGGCGAGGATCGCCGCCTCGTCGCCGCGCCGGGCGATTGCGACGACACTCAAGTCCTCCTCGCTGTCTAAGACCCGTGCGATCGCCGACGCAAGAAGCGGATGGTCCTGCACGACCAGCACCCGAACCGGAACAGCCGGCGACTGGCTCAAGCCTGAAACGCTAATCAATAGGCCCTCGAATTCACCGTGACCTGCGTCGCAGTTGTGACCTAAATCACGAAGGCTCGGACGATGGCGGCCAGGCGGACCGGCTCCAAAACCCGGATCACCCCAGGCGCGGTTTCAAGGATTCTTTCAGCGCGCAGGTCTTTGAGAGCTCGGCTCATCACCTCGCGCGAGGAGCCGATGGAGTCGGCAAGGTCGGCCTGCGTGGCCATGACATCGAGCCGGCCGACCACCAGCTGCGATTGAGCGGCCCGATCGAGCAGGTCGTAGGCCATGCGCTCCCTGATGTTGCCCAGCGTGCGGACGGCAATCAGCCTGTACGCGTCTCGAATTCGCATGGCGAGATGCATGGAGATGGCTGCAGAGACCTCCAGCTCCGTGGACGCCAACTTGCGGAGGACCTCTGAGTCGAGAGTCGTCACGGCGGACTCGGTGATGAGCTGCATGAAGATCCATGGCGCCCAGCCTATGGTCGAGGTTGCACCGACGAGCTCCTTGGGCCGAACAATTGCGATGGTGGTCTGTCTCCAATCAGGCAGGCTCCAGAACGCCCTGGCCAATCCGCTTTCGACCAGGTAGCTCATTGAGGGCCCCCGGGGGCGGAGAGCGATAGTGCCCGCCGGATACACGACTCGGTTCGAGCCCTCCAGCAGACGGCAACGATTGGCGACGCTCAAGAGGGACATGAAGTCGACCGGGGCTGAAGGTGCTGCTGGTTTCTCGGTAGAGGCAATCGCGTCGGCGTTTTCGTGATTCACCATGGCTCGTCTAGTTCAAGAACCCTCCCAGGTGGTGCACGAACATATCGGGGTGGGACTTGAGCACTCGCAGCATGACTTCGCCATCGAACTCCCGGGCGTCGTACTGACACAGCGTCACAACTGGGAAGCGCCTGCCCATGAGCTCATAGGCTTCCTCGTAAGCCAACATCTCGGCGTCGGAACCAAACATTAAGCGCTCGCAGGCCATTTCGCCCACAACGCGCAGGACGGTTGGGCCGCCGCTAAGCGCCTTTCCGAAAAGCCGCTCCCAGTTGGCGATCGCTCCCGCCACATCGACACCGGCGCCGGGAAGGATGACCAGCCGGCCGCTCTCGACGGCCGCGTCCACATCGATCCTGTGCTCGTCTGAAAGGGCCCTCGCGTAGCGTTCCAGGACAGCGCCGCTGGCGGCGAGAAAAGAGGGCTGCCCCGCCCGAAGCCCGTCAGCCAGGAACGGAACCGGCAGCCTGAGACCGCCGAGGTCGGTGCCGTAGAAGGGGGCGAGGTGAGTTCTGAGTGGTACCGAAGCTCCGCCGACGTTGACATTGGAGATTTGGGCGGCAGCCGGGGGTCGTGAATCGCCTGAAGGTTGGCCGAGGAACCGCACCAGCTCGCTTTGCTCGAAACGCCGTTCGCGACGGCGCCCCACCCGCTGTGCGGGCAGCAGGCCGGAGTCGCTCCACCGGCGAATCGACGCCTGGCTCACCCTGAGGAATTGAGCGGCTTCCCTGGTGTTCAGCAGACTATTACTTGCCACGACTTTGATATCCAGCAAGGAGAGTATTGCACACCCGGCCACGTGCCCTAACTAAAACTTACAGCGCTTAACCTCGCGAGCTCAGGGAACCGGGCGATTTCCCGTTACCAGAGATGTATTGCGCCCGATTCTCGAGCTCACTGCAGTGACTCGAGCGTATGGACCGCGCCTAGCGCTCGATGACGTCAGCCTGGCCCTGGAGCCGGGTGAGCTGACGTTCCTGGTGGGCCCAAGCGGCGCGGGCAAGACCACTCTCCTGAAGCTGATCAACCGCGAGATCCGCCCCACCGCCGGCGAGATCTGGGTGGACGGAATCCCAGCGCATTCCCTGAAGGCGTCGCGCGTCTCGCAGCTGCGCCGCCACGTTGGCGTCGTCTTCCAGGACTTCAAGCTCCTGCCTCGCCTGACGGCGGAGGAGAACGTCGCCCTGGCGCTGCAGGTCGGCGACCTGCGCATCTCAGATGACGAGGCTTCGGAGCGCGCGATGGATGCGTTGGAGGCGGTCGGCCTGGGCGATCGGGGAGCTTCTTTTCCGCATCAGCTGTCAGGCGGCCAGCAGCAGCGCGTCGCCGTGGCGCGCGCGGTCGTCAGTCAACCGCGCCTGTTGATCGCGGACGAGCCCACCGGCAACCTCGACCTGGAGACCTCCTGGCAGATGATGGATCTCTTCGCGGACATCGCGACCTTTGGCACCGCGGTGCTCATCGCGACTCACAACGTGGAGATCGTCACGCGCCTCCAGCGGCGCGTGATGACGCTCGTACAGGGCCGCCTCGTGCGCGACCAGCCGGCGGGCCGGACCGGGAGGATGGCATGGCTGGCGTCGTCGTGAAGGCGCATTTCCCGCGGCGGCGGATCGTTCAGATCGTCGCGGCCAACGTGTTCCGATACCTGTTTCGCGGCGCGGCTCGGAACTGGTTGCGGAACATCGGCAGCACCGCACCGGCGCTTAGCTCGATGACGCTCCTCCTGCTCTTGTCGGGTGTGGTCGGGCTGGTCGGCTTCGCGCTCCACAACCTGGAGCAGGCGCAGGCCGCCCAGGCGTCGCTCCTCCATGTGTACATGCGCGATGGCGTCCCATCCACTGATGTGGACGTCCTGTGGGATCGGCTCTCGAAGGATCCGCGCGTCGCGAGCATCACGTACACGACCAAGGCGGAGGCGCTCGCACGTGCCCAGCGGATACCAGGACTGCCGCAGCTGGCTGCAGCCAGCGAAGGCAATCCATTCCCGGCCAGCCTTGACGTGCGCGTGAAGACAATCGATGACGCGGCTGCCATCGACAGCCTCGTGCGCACCGATATCGCTGTCGATCCTCTCGACCCGACCTCGTACGACCGGGGCGCGTACCAGCGCATCCAGGCGGTCCTGTTCGGCCTCGCGGTGGCCGGTTCTGTCTTCCTGATGCTGCTCGGGTTCGTGGCGGTCACTGTGACCATGAACAGCATCCGCGCCGCCATCCACTCCCGGCGCGATGAGGTCACCATCATGCAGCTGGTCGGCGCACCACGCTGGATGGTGCGCGGGCCGTTTGTCGTCGAAGGCGCTATCACCGGTGCCCTGTCCGGCGCGGCTGCCGGCCTGATCACGTTCGGGTTGGCGATGGCCGGGATGGCGAACGGGCCCGCCTCGTTCACGCAGTTCGCGCCCGGCATCACTGTCACGGTGGCGGCGATCGCGGCGGCCATCGTGTTCGCGACAGGACTTGGCCTCGGCTCGGGGTCATCGATGATCAGCGTGCGGCGGCACCTCGAATCGTGAGAGCCCTACTGCTGGCGCTCGGCGTCGCCTTGCTGGTCCTGGGCGCCGCGTCGTCGGGGGTGAGCGCGGATGCCAGCGCGCCCGATCCCGAACAGCAGAAAGCCCTGATCGACCAGATCCGCGCCCAGCTCGGCAGCAACCTGGCCGACGCGATGGCCGCTCAGCAGCAGCTGAAGCAGTCGCTCCAGGACAACGCCGCGCAGCAGGAGAGCCTTAAGGGACAGATCGCCGTCGTCGAGGCCAAGATCGCCGACCTGGACGTGCAGATCGCCGACGCTCAGCGGCTCGAGGCGCTGTTCGCCCAGCGAATCACCGCCGAGCGTGCGCAGCTTCGCCAGCTCGCGCGGTCTATATATGAGCAGCCCGGCTCGGCGCTCGTGGTGATCGCCGAGGCGAGCAGCTTGAGCGACCTGTTGACCCGGGTCGCCGACCTCAACGTGGCCGGGACGCGCGCCTCCGAGGTCAAAGCGTCGCTCGCGCGCGACCTCGCCGAGCTCGAGGTACAGCGCCAGAAGGAGCAAGCCGCTCGCGAGGAGCAGGTCAAGCAGCGGGACGAGCTGGCCTCAGAGCTGGCGCAGCTCAAGATCTTGCAGGCGCAACAGGAGAGCTCGATGGCTCAACTTCAGGTGAAGATCGACGAAACGCAGAGCGAGCTCTACCTGCTGAATCGCCAGTCTGCGCAGCTGGCCCAACAGGTCACCGACATGCTGCAGCAGCAGGAGGACGCGATCATCTCGGCGGCCATGCAGGCCGTCTGGACCCAGGTGCAGCTGTGGAGCCAATCGAACAACGTCGGCCAGATCCCGACGAGCGCGGGCCATTCGACGAAGTACCGATTCATCTGGCCGGAGCCACAGGCACAGATCTCGCAAGGATTCGGTCCGAGCACCTTCTGGTTCGAGCCGGCCTACGGCCAGTACCCCCACTTCCACACCGGGATTGACCTGGTCGAGCCGTTCGGCTCGCCGGTGTATGCAGCCGACGATGGCGTGGTCGCGCTGGTCGGCAGCTCGAGCAGCGGCTACGGAAACTACGTCGTGATCGCCCACTCCGGCGGGCTGGACACACTCTATGGCCACCTCTCGACGGCCCTGGTCAAGGTCGGGCAGGCGGTGAACCAGGGACAACCTATCGGCCTCGAGGGCTCGAGTGGAAACTCGACCGGCCCGCACGTGCACTTCGAGCTCCGGATCAACCAGAGGCCGGTCGACCCGACTCCTTACCTGCCGCCGGGCCCGCCCTCTGCCTTCAAGGGCTAGAAGGCGAAGCACTCCATCAGGTTGCCGATCTCGCTTCGTCCATCGCGGGGAGGGGCTGGAGGGCCAGAGGCCGCACCGCCCGACGCCTGATAGTTCGACCCTCCAGGCGTGGATGCGTCGACAGTCAAACCCGCGCAGGTTGTAAGACCAATCATGCGCGGCTAAGGCGAGGGGTGCACGGGGTTAACAGGTAGTCGAATCACGTACCTCAGCTGGCGGGATTCAGGTATTTCTCACCTTTTGGAGCGCAGGCGTCTCCTCCTACCGTGATTCCAGGCTCCGGGAGCCGATCAGAACACAAACAAGGAGGAAAACTCAGGTGAGCACCAATTACGCGTTATACGCACCGAAGATGGCCGAGCTCCGGACGCGGAGGGCTGCCGACCGGCCACTCCACGCGCAGCTTCAAGAGATCCTGCTATTCGTCATGAAGTGTGAGATGCAGTGGGACTCGAGAACCCCCAGATAGGCGCGTTTCAGAGGGGCGAGGTCAGCTCCAGCTGGATGTTGTCGGGGTCGCGGAACGGCAGGACGCAGATCCCAAACGACGTCAGCTCTCGGACCTCGCCCCGCGGCACGCCGCGCTCGTCGAGCATCCGGATCGCTTCGTTGAGCGCCGCCCTACTTTCCACGCTGAAGCTCAGGTGGTCGAGGCCGACTCGGTTCTCGTCGAACTGGTCGCCTTTGGCCGCTACAGGCCTCAGTCCGAGCAGGTAGTTCCCCCTGCTCATGACGCACCCGCCCCACAGCACCGGGTAGCTGGGGTCGGACTTGGGATCTTCCGACTCGGGCGCGGCGACGGCCACGTCGAAACCCAAGAGCGAGGTGTAGAACTCGCGGCTTCGCTCGATGTCTGTAACGGTCAGCCGAATGTGGTGGATTTCGCCTAACCCGATCTGCCCAGTCATCTGTTCCCCCTTCGTCAATGCGTACGTTCGTCCCATTATCGGAGGCTATGTGGCGGATTTGAGATCGGGCTTCAGGCGCACGCGTGGCGCCTGGCCGAGCGCACGCACAAACAAGGGAAGCGCAAGGGTCAGTAGCGCCGCGCTGCTCACGAGCGCAACACGGATCGAGATCCCTGACGCGACCACGCCGATGATCGGTCCACCGACGATCTGACCCAATGCGTCAGCCTGGCCGTCGACCGAGAACAGCGTCGCCCGGTTGGATGGATCGAGCGACCGGTTGAGCCAGGCGCGCTGCACCGGTGAGAACGCCTGTCGCATCACACTCGCCACCCAGATGCAAGCGATTGCGAGATAGAGATTGGCTGCCAGCGCGAAACCGGCGACCGCCAGTGCTTGAGCTGCCGTGAATGCGAACAGCAACCGGGAGACGTGCGAATGGTTCTCGAGGTCGAGCCTGCGCCTTACGACCCAGGTCGCCGCGATACCGAGGACCGAGGCGCCGCCGCTGATCAGGCCGAACCACAGGACGGGCGAAAGCCCGGCGAAGTCTGGCAGCCCGACGTCCTTGAGAAAGTGGACCTGGTACAGCCGATCGACACCCTCGCTCGACAGGCCGAACACGACAGTGATCGCAAGGATGGTCACGATCAGCGGCCGGCTGCGCAGCAAACCGATTGACGATCGAGCGCCGGTTGCCATGCTCGCCAGGCTGCCTCGTGCCTCAGAACGCACCGCGCTGTAGCCGGCCTCGGTGATCGCAAAAGAGAGGTAGACGCCCAGCACCACGAGGAGCGCACCACCGACCACGATCGGAAGGTTCAGCCGGATCGAGGCCAGGCCAACTCCGCATGCGATGCCGATCAGGCTCGTCGCCTGTCCGACCTGGGAGGCCCGCAGGAAGAGCGGACCCGCCCGGTCCTCGCCTACTTCGTCCGTGATCCATGCATCGTCGGCGCCGCTCGAAAGCGTGGCGCCGATGCCCCATATCACCTGGGCGACCAGGATGGACGCGAACTGAGGAATCGAGCCCTCGAGGATGAAGCCGGCTCCCACAAGCATGCAACCGACCGACACCGCCCAGCGGCGGCTGAAGGCGTCGGCGAACAGTCCGGTCGGGACCTGGAAGACAAGGCATGTGAGCTCGAGAACGCTGCCGACCACGAGCAGCCGGAACGGGTCGAGGTGCACCACCTGGACCTGGTAGACCAGGTTTGTGACCGCAAGCATGCTGAAGAAAAGGGGCCAGGCCGCGCACAGGACGAGATAGACGAAGGTCGGGTCTTTGGAACGAAAGGACAACTGGACGGTCTCCTCCCGCCGGCCCGAGGGCGCGGCGAATCAATCCGAAAATCGGGAGGAAACTCCAGCGGTAGGCCCGGAGGGCCGGGAGGCTAGAGGTCTCCCGCGACGTCGAGGACGTTCGCGGGGGTTCTCATGGGTTGGAATCCTAACCGGCCGCGTAACCATTTGTCCGTCTCGGCGTGTTTAGAGCGGTGATGTCCGGGGAGTCCTACTCACACATCGGACAGCTGTCGTCGGACGGCAGGTGGCGCTGGGACGGGGCGTCCTGGCGCCCGGTCGTTCCCCGCGCGCTTCCCCACTGGCTCAATCGAGGGCTGACGAGGAAAGCGACATGGCTCGTACTGGTCGCCGCGCTGGCCGTCGGCCTGGTGGCCGATCAAGCGCTGCGCGTCGGAACGTTTGGGCTGGCGGCAAGCCTGACGCTGGCATTCATCACGCTCGCGCTGGTTTTCGCCGGTCGGATTTCGTCGCTCGAGGCTCGCACCCTGGCCGGGGCGTCGGTCTTGTTCGCCGCCTTGATGACGCTCAGGGCGAGCCCATGGCTGGTCTGGCCGGACCTCGCGATGGCTTTCGCGCTCATCGGGCTCGCCGCGTCGGTCGCGACGCGGGGCTCTCTTCTCGACATCGGGATCGCCGAAGCGGCGGCTCGCTCGGTCCACGCGTTGGTGCATGTCGGGAGCGGAGCACCCTTCGCCATCCAGCCGGTGGTTCAAGCACGCAACCGCATGGGACTGGTCGCCCCCGTTGCGCGCGGTGCTCTGATCGCCGCGCCGATCGCAACCCTGGTGGCCGTGCTGCTGGCGGCGGCGGACCCGGTCTTCGCATCTTTTTTCAACCTGAACCTCGACTTCAACCAGCTGATGCGGGACGTCACATTCATTGCGGCCGGCGCGCTCGTGGCGGCAGGCTTGCTGCGGCTGTCCGCGGCCGAACCGCTGTCTCGCGTGGACGGGCCGGCGTGGCGCCTGGGTTCGATCGAAGGGCTGGTCGTCCTTGCGGTGCTGGACGCCGTCTTCGCGGCGTTCGCGGTGGCCCAGGCCGTAGCCGCGACAGGGGCGGCGGGCGACGCGCTGCGGACGGCCGGCGTCACGTACGCTGATTACGCTCGATCCGGATTCTTCCAGCTGCTGTGGGTCGCCGGAATCACAGCCGTAGTACTCATCCTGTTCAGCCGCATCACGAACCTCACGGAGCAAACCACCAAGAGAGCGTTTCAAGTCCTCTCGCTCGTTGCGATCGGCCTGACCCTTCTCGTGGTCTTGGTCGCCTTCCAGCGCCTGCGCCTTTACGAGGAGGCCTATGGCTTCACGATGCTGCGGCTCTACAGCCACATCTTCGCGGTCTGGATCGCGCTGATCTTCTTGCTGCTCGCCCTGGATTTCTGCGGGTTGTTCAGGCGGCGAAGGTGGTTGGTTGGCGCCACCTCCGTGTCTGCGATGGCCGTGCTGCTGGTCCTCAACGTGATCAACCCGGAGGCCATCGTGGTCTCGCTCAACGTCGACCGCGCTCAAGCAACGCACAGGATCGATGCGCAGTACCTCGCCACGCTCTCGAACGACGCGACTCCGGCATTGCTCGCCTCAGAGTCCACGGACATCAGGCGACTCGCGTGCGCCGGCCCGCAGTCGTATTCGGTCAGCCCGGCGGCGTTCAACTGGTCGGATGCCACCGCCGCCGCGTCGCGCCGCGCACGCTGCTGAATTCAGCTGGTCCCATCCCGGGTCCGCCGCTTGCGCGCAAACTGTCAAGATCGCGGCGTGATCAGGATGAGGATCACCGTCGGGGACCTGCGGTTCGAGGCGCGCCTCGAGACTGAGCATGCGCCCAAGACGTGCGCGAAGTTCGTCACCATGCTGCCGCTCGAGAGCCGCATCGTGCAGGCCCGCTGGAGCGGAGAGGCGGCCTGGATTCCGTTTGGCGACCTCGAGCTGGGCCTTGGCTACGAGAACCACACGAGCTACCCCGCGCCTGGGCAGCTGCTGCTCTATCCCGGCGGCATCAGCGAGACCGAGATCTTGTTTCCGTACGGCGGGACGGTCTTTGGAAGCAAGATGGGCCAGCTCGCCGGGAACCATTTCGCGACCATCGAGGACGGCGCCGAGCACCTGCCGGCGCTTGGGAAGCTCGTCCTGTGGGAAGGCGCGCAGGACATCGTCTTCGAAGCGATCTGACCGTGGGTCGCACCGCGGCGGCGTTGATGCAGCGATGCGATGCACTCGGCTTGATCAGCGAGGAGCCCGACCGGCTCACGAGGCCGTTCGCATCAGATGCGATGCGACGGGCGCAGGACCAGGTCACCGCATGGATGCGCGAGGCGGGAATGGCGGTGACCCGGGACAACATCGGCAACCTTCGCGGCCGGTATGAAGGAGCGAAGGGCGCCGGCGGGACACTGCTGATCGGCTCGCATCTCGACTCGGTGCGCGACGCAGGCAAATACGACGGGCCGCTGGGCGTGCTGGTGGGGATCGCGGCGGTGCAGGGCCTCCACGACCGAGGTGTGCGGCTGCCGTTTGCGATCGAGGTGGTCGCGTTCGCGGACGAGGAAGGGTTGCGCTACGGCACCACCTACCTGGGCAGCCGGGCGCTGGCCGGCACGTTCGACGCTGCCGATCTGGACCGCACCGATTCCGCCGGCGCGACGATGGCTGAAGCGATCCGCCTCTTCGGAGGCGACCCGGGTCGGATTGCGGACGATCGCTGGAGCGGAGGCGATGTCTTGGGATATATCGAGGTCCACATCGAGCAAGGCCCGGTGCTCGAGGCCACAGGCCTGCCCGTGGGAGTCGTCTCCGCGATCGCAGGCCAATCGCGCCATCAAATTACGTTCACGGGCGAGGCGGCTCACGCAGGCACCACGCCTATGGACCACCGCAAGGACGCACTCGTCGCGGGTTCCATGTTCGTGCAAGGGGTCGAGGCACACGCCGTCAGCCAGGCAGGATTGGTCGCGACGGTGGGCCAGCTCACTGTGCAGCCAGGGGCGGCGAACGTCGTGCCGGGCGAGGTGACCCTGAGCCTGGACGTCCGGCACGCTGATGACACTGAGCGGCTTGTTGCCGCAGAGCGCTTGATCGATCTCGCCTCCGATATTGCGAAGCATCGGAGCCTCGCTTTCGCGACGAGACGAATCAGCGAAAACGCTACGGTTCCCGGCTCACCGCGTTTGACGTCGATTCTCACACAAGCCGCCGAGGGTCTCGGCCACCCTGTCGTTCAGCTTGCGAGCGGCGCGGGTCACGACGCCGTTGTGATGGCCGGTCTCACCGAAATCGCGATGCTGTTCGTGCGGTGCAAGGGCGGCGTCAGCCACAACCCCGCCGAATTGGTCACAGAAGGCGATGTGGCCGTGGCGATCGACGTGGTCGGCAAGTTCCTGGAGCTGCTGGCGGCCGGGCGTTGATCGACCTTGTCATCCGTGGCGGGACCGTTGTGACGAGCTCATCCATCGGCCTCGCTGACGTCTCTGTGAAAGGCGGTCGCATCAGCGCGGTCGGGCCGAACCTGGATGTGGAGGCCGAGCAAGAGATCGACGCTGCCGGGCTGCACATCTTGCCGGGCGGCATCGACTCGCACGTCCATTTCAATGAACCAGGGCGTACGGAATGGGAAACGATCGCCAGCGGCTCGTGGGCGCTCGCCGCGGGTGGCTACACGGCGTTCGTCGACATGCCGCTCAACAACCTGCCTGTGACGATTGATGGCGCGGCTTTCGACCTCAAGCTCGAAGCCGCGACGCGCTCGTCGGTCGTGGACTTCGGTTTTTGGGGCGGGCTCGTGCCGGGCAACCTCGATCGCCTCGAGGAGCTGGCGAATCGCGGCGTGATCGGGTTCAAGGCGTTCATGTGCCCCAGCGGAATCGACGAATTCCCAGCTTGCGACGAGCGAACGCTGCGCGAAGGCATGAAACGAATCGCCGAGCTGGGTTCCATCCTCCTGGTGCACGCGGAAGATCCGTCAAAGCTCCTGGAACCGAAAGGCACCACAGCGCGCGACTTCCTCGAGTCCCGACCGTGGGAGGCGGAGCTTTCGGCGGTCCATTCCGCGATTGCATGGGCTCGTGAGGCCGGGTGCCCGCTGCACATCGTCCATGTCAGCTGGGTTCCAAGCGCAGCCCTCATCCAGGTGGCCCGAGAAAACGGTGCTGATGTCACCGGCGAGACGTGCCCGCACTATCTGCTTTATTCGGAGGATGACCTCGAGCGTTTGGGCGGTCTGGGTAAATGCGCACCGCCATTCCGCTCCGCCGGGAGCCTCGAGGCGATGTGGACGAGCCTCGCCGAAGGCTGGCTTCAGATGGTCGTTTCGGACCACTCGCCCAGCACGCTCGAGCTAAAGCAAGGCGAAAATTTCCTCAGGATCTGGGGCGGCATCTCAGGGTGCCAGTCGACGCGACAGCTGCTGCTCGCACAGCACCGCCTCGATCTACGGCTGATCGCGGCCTTGACGTCCACGAACGTCGCCGAGCGATTTGGCCTGAACCACAAGGGAGACGTGGCGCCCGGATTTGACGCGGACCTGTGGCTGGTCGACCTCAGCCATGAGGACGTCGTCCGCAAAGAAGACCTGCTCTACCGCAATCCCTTCAGTGCACACGAGGGACAACCAATCCGCGGCCGTACGGTCCGGACGCTCGTGCGCGGCCAGACCGTGTTCGACGAGGGCCGGCGTGTCCCCGGCTCCACGGGCCGACTGCTCACGCCGACAACATGAAGAGCGCCGCGAGAGCCAAAAGATGCTTGCTCTCCGATGTATGGTGAGGACGTAAACGAGGTGCTTAACGACCTGGAGGTGGCCGGGATGAGTGTCTATGGTCTAGGGCGATACGGGCTGAGGATCGCAGCGTCGGTACTATCCGCGAGCTTCCTCGCCACCACGATCTCCAGCGCAGTCCAGGCGGCGGCAATTGATCCTTATCCAACCGGGCAGAGCGGTTACGACGTGTCCTACCCGCAGTGCGGAGGGGCGCCGCCCTCCGGCTCGTTCGGCATCGTCGGGGTCAACGGGAGAAGGCCGTTCAGCAACAATGGCTGCCTTGCTGCCGAATATGCAGCGGCGCCGGGGCCAATCGCCGCCTCCCTGTACATCAACACGGGTTACTCCGGCGCTTACGCAAGGAGCATCACGCCCCGCTGTTCGACCAGCTCGTCCTCGGTGTCGGGGACCGGCCGGCAGCAGCAGGCGTGGGCGATCGGCTGCAGCGAGGCCGAAACGTCTATGACCTACGCCGGACAGCAGGGCGCCACGCTTGTGACGGCATGGTGGCTCGACGTTGAGACGGCCAACAGCTGGTCGTCGAGCAACCTGAGCCTGAATCGCTACGCGATCCAGGGCGCCGTCACACGACTCGCCCAGTCCGGCCTATCCGCCGGTATCTACTCGAGCGCGTCGATGTGGTCGACCATCACCGGGAGCGGCTTCACCCCTGCGGGCCTGGCCGCCGATTGGGAAACGGCCGGCGGCTCCTGCTCAACGCCCTTCACCAGCACACCGGTGTGGCTCGTCCAGTCGACTACGTCGGGCTTCGACTCCGATCTCGCCTGCTAGCGATGGCGTAACGCCGGCATGGTGAGCGCCTAGTAGGTCGCCACGTTTTCGCCGCGCATATTCCGCACACGCGTTTTGGCGCCATCCCACTCGCCGATCTGAAGGCAATCTTCGGCGAAGCTGATTTCGACGAGCCCATCGCCTGGACCGGATATCTCGACGTTGAAAATGCCCCCCGCGGGCAGCAGCGCCTGATCGCCCAACGGTTCGAAAGACACCCTGCACGGAAGTTCGGTCAGGTTGGACACCAACAGTCGAACTTTGCGACGGCGGCGGATCATTCTCATGTGGCGATCACCTCAAAGATTGGTCGCGTCAATTCTGTGCGCGTGCCCGCAGGCGCTTGCTCTCGAGCGCGATGTCCCCGGCGATTCGATCCTCATCGCCGGTCAGCAGTCGCCCTTCGCGGACGACAACTTTGCCGTTGACGACCACCGCTTCGGCCCGCACCGGCGGCGCCAGGGCGAGCGCGGCCAGCGGATCGTTGATGCCCACGTGCGCCAGATCGTCGATCCGAAAGAAAGCGACGTCGGCACACTTGCCCGGCTCAAGCGTTCCGCAGTCGTCGCGGCCTAGGCACGCGGCGCCTCCGGCCGTCGCCAGGCGCCATGCTCCTCGTGCGTCCAGAGCGGTAGCCGCGTCCGGATCGCCTTGCATGGCCGCTCGCCCACGCGCCAACAGCAAGGCTTGGTGCAGTTCCATCGCAAGGTTCGCGTCCTCGTTGCTCGCCGCTCCGTCGACGCCCAGTCCCACCTTGGCGCCGGCGCGCACCAGATCCGCCACGCGGCACAAGCCCGCTCCGAGACGCAGGTTGCTCGACGGGCAGTGCGCGACGCCCGTCCCGGTCGCCCCGACCGTGGCGATCTCCTCGTCGTTGAAATGGATGCCGTGCGCGTACCAGACGTCATCGCCGGTCCAGCCGAGGTCTTGCATCATCTCGAGTGGCCGCTTGCCGAATCGCTCCAGGCAGAAGTGCTCTTCGTCCAGCGTCTCGGCGAGATGCGTATGGAGCCTTACGCCGTGCCGGCGCGCGAGCACCGCCGACTGGCGCATCAGCTCGAGGGTCACGGTGAACGGCGAGCATGGCGCCACCACGACGCGACACATCGAACCAGGCGCCGGATCGTGGAAGTCGTGAATCTTCTCCTCGGTGTCCGCGAGGATCGCGTCCTCGTCTTCGACCACGTTATCCGGAGGCAGGCCGCCCTTCGATTCGCCCAGTGACATCGAACCCCGACACGGATGGAAGCGCAGGCCCAGCTCGCTTGCCGTTTCGACCAGCGCCTCGAAGATGCCCTCGCGTCCGTGCGGAAAGACGTAGTGGTGATCCGTCGACAGGGTGCATCCACTGAGGAGCAGTCGGGCCATCGCCGCACGGGCGGCGATGCGTACCGTGTCGGCGTCGATCTGCGCCCACACCGGGTAGAGCGCCCGCAACCACTCGAACAAACCCCCGTCCGGCACGTAACCGCGAGTCGCCCACTGGTACATGTGGTCGTGCGCGTTGACCAGCCCCGGAACGGCCACGCAGTTCGGCAGGTGCAGAACGTCGTCGGCCGCGGGCGGCGAGCCTGAGCCCACCTCGGCGATGAAGCCGTCGCGGGCGAGCAGACAGCCGTTCTCGAGCTCTTGCCCGGCGCCGGTGAACAGCAGCCCGGCCCGCAGCAGAAGGGTGGGCACTACGTGTCGACGAGGTCGTGGGGCCGGACCGGGACTCGCGTGATCGGCCGCCCGGTGGCCGCCCGGATCGCGGCCACGATCGCCGGGCCGGACGAGATGGTCGGCGGCTCCCCCACTCCCTTCAGGCCGTAAGGCGAATACGGGTCGCCCAGCTCCAGGATGTCCATCCGCACCGGGGGCATGTCGAGGATGGTCGGTAGCAGGTAGTCGGTGAAGGATGCGTTGCGGATAACCCCATCTTTGACCTGGATCTCCTCCATCACCGCGAGCCCGAGCCCCTGGGCCGCACCGCCCTCGAGCTGGCCCTCCACGGCCTGAGGGTTGATCGCCTTGCCGACGTCCTGCGCGGTCGCGAGCTCGACCACCTTGACGAGACCCAGCTCCGTGTCGACGTCGACCACGGCCCGGTGCGCCGCAAACGCGTACTGGAGATGGGCGTTTGCCTGGCCCGTTTCGGCATCGAGGCGATGCGTCCGCCGAGGGCGGAACTCACGTGTCTCCTCGATCACCTCGTCACCGAGCAGCGTCGCGAGCGTGACGATGACCTCGCCCGTCGAGGAGACGACGGAATCGCCTTCGAGGCGGGCCGCCGTGCTGCGCCCGAGCTCTGACAGTGCCATGGCCAGAACGCGCTCCCGCACCGCCTCTGATGCCGCCTTGACAGCGCCGCCCGTGATGTACGTCTGCCGGGAAGCCGACGAAGAGCCCGCCGAACCGACCTGCGTGTCGGCCTCGAGCACCACGACGTCGGTAACGCCCAGCTCGGTGGTCGCAATCTGGGCCTGCACGGTGATGAGCCCCTGACCAACCTCCGCGGCGGCCGTGTGGACCTCTGCTCGGGGACGGCCGTTCACGATTGAGAGCCGGACCCTGGCCGTCGAATAGTCGTCGAATCCCTCGGAGTAGCCGACGTTCTTGAATCCGACCGCGTAGCCCACTCCGCGGCGCACGCCCTCGCCATGCGTGGTGTTGGAAACGCCGCCAGGCATCTGGGTGAGGTCGAGTGCTGCGTTCGCCCCTGCGCGCAAGCGCGATAAGGATGGGACCTTTTGATCGCTCCCTGACCCTCTCCCCAGCAGGGAGAGGGGAGGCTGAGGCAACGGCATTTTTGCTATTCGGTCCAGGAGCTCTGCTACCGGCGCAGGGCCTTCGATCGCTTGTCCTGTGATCAACCGGCTCCCTGTTTTCATAGCGTTTTGTTTTCGCAACTCCACTGGGTCCATGCCGAGGGCCGCGGCCAGCTTGTCCATCTGGGCTTCGTGCGCGTAGCAGTTCTGGACCGAACCGAATCCGCGCATCGCACCGCACGGCGGGTTGTTGGTGTACATGACCCACCCGTCGACAGTCGCGTTCGGACATTCGTACGGCCCCAGCGCGAAGCAGCATGCGTTGGCGATCACAGCGGTCGAGCTGGACGCATAAGCCCCGCCATCGAGCATCACTCGCGCCTTGACGTACACAAGCTTGCCGTCGCGGGTGGCGCCGTGCTCGTAGGTGAGCCTTCCCGGATGCCGGTGGACGTGGCCGACGAAGGACTCCGATCGCGAGTAGCTCATCTTCACGGGCCGTCCCGTGCGCAGCGCGAGCAGGCACGCGTGCGCCTGCATGGAGAGATCCTCGCGCGCCCCAAACGCGCCGCCCACGCCGGACAGCGTCAGCCTCACTTTCTCTGGCTCGAGCGCGAGGATACCGGCGAGCTGGTCCCGATCGACGTGAAGCCATTGGGTCGCTAGGTGCAGGTCGACGCTGCCGCCTCCATCGGGGATCGCCAGACCCGACTCAGGTCCGAGCGGCGCCTGGTCCTGCATCCCGATCTCGTACTCGCCGCTCACCACCACGTCCGCTCGCGCGTCCTGGTTCCCATGCCGGATCCTCACGTGGCGCGTGACGTTGCCCTCGGGATGGAGTCTGGGCGCGCCATCGGTGAGCGCGCGTTCGGGATCGGTCAGGGGTTCGAGCACCTCGTACGTGACGCGCACTTTTTGCGCCGCACGGCGCGCGTGCTCTGGATGATCGGCCGCGACCAGCGCCACCGCCTCGCCCCAGTACCGCACCACGTCCACGGCGAGGACCGGCTGATCGTGGATCTCGAGGCCGTACACCTTCTGGCCCGGCACATCGCGATGCGTGAGCACCGCATGCACGCCTTGCATGCCCAGCGCTTCAGACGTGTCGATGCCGGCGATGCGTGCATAGGGATGCGGGCTGCGCACCGTTGTCCCCCAGAGCATTCCTTCGGCCGCCAGGTCGGAGGAGTACAGGAAATCTCCGCGCACCTTCTGCGCTCCGTCCGACCGGCGCACAGATTCGCCGACGCGTCCAGTCACGGCGACGCCATGCGTTCGGCCGCCAGGTGCACGGCGTCGATGATCTTGGCGTAGCCGGTGCACCGGCAGATGTTTCCGGCGAGCGCCTCGCGAATCTCCACGGTGCTCGGCCGCGCCGTGCGCGTGAGGAGGTCGTGGGTCGCCACCACGAAGCCTGGCGTGCAGAAACCACACTGGACCGCGCCCGCTTCGAGGAAGGCCTCCTGCACCGGGTGAAGCACGTCGCCAAGCGCGAGGCCTTCAACCGTCACCACCTCCCGACCTTGCGCCTGCCCCCCGAGGACCAGGCACGCGCAAACCAGGCGGCCCTCCAGGTAAACCGAGCACGAGCCGCACTCGCCCTGCTCGCAGGCATTCTTTGACCCGGGGAGATCCATGTGCTCGCGCAGCACCGCCAGCAGGCTCGCGCCCTCCCATACGTCCTCGGCAACGCGCGGCCGGCCGTTCACAGTGCAGGCGATCCTCATGCCGCTCCCAGATATTCGTTCCACGCCCAGACAAAGCTGCGACGCGCCATCACCGCGAGCGCGTGCCGCCGGTAGGCCGCGGTGCCACGGACGTCGTCGATCGGTTTCGCAGCGGCGGCGACGAGCTCGCCGAACCTCGCCAGGGCGGATTCGGCCACGGGCGCCGGATTCTGCCACAGGCTGCTTTCTTCGAGGACACCCTCGATGAATTTCTCCGCCTCAGGAGCCATGACCGGGGTCGGCGCGGCCGACCCGATTCCAGTGCCCACCCGCCGACGGTCGGGCTCGATCGCGAGCGCGAACGAGCACACTGCGATGACCATCGCGTTGCGCGTGCCGACCTTTGAGAACTGTTGAGGCCCCTGCGCGGGCTCGATGAGGAACGCTGCGATCAGCTCGTCCTTCCGCATCGCGTGGCGCTTTGGCCCGACGAAGAACTCGTGAGCGGGGAGGCGCCGAATGCCGGCAACCGAGGCCAGCTCAACCACGGCTC
>Ga0209009_1000135_pt1 | contig 30594 bp, 24 predicted proteins | sample BlaSpr_A8_OM3_M2_FD_187979 | JGI IMG/M metagenome (GOLD analysis project Ga0209009, IMG submission 187979) | Forest soil microbial communities from Thunder Bay, Ontario, Canada - Black Spruce, Ontario site 2_A8_OM3_M2 (SPAdes) (version 2) | ecosystem: Environmental > Terrestrial > Soil > Boreal... | reverse complement strand
TGCGACAAGCTCGCGAAGTACGAGATGCTGCTCCGGCGTTGGAAACTGTGTCCCGAGGAGACCGCGGCACTGGGGGACGACGAGCCGGATGTCCCTCTTCTCGAAGCCGCCGGCTTTTCCGCGTGCCCCTCCGACGCCGCACCTCAGGCTCGCAAGGCGGCGAAGCGAGTGCTGAAGTGTCCGGGCGGAAGAGGTGCGGCCCGGGAATTCATCGAGGCGGTACTGCGCCGCAACCGGGTCGGGAGAAGTTCCGTCAGGCGCTTCCGCGCTTCTTGAACACCCAGGCGGCGCCGATGCCGAGCAGGTAGAGCAGGATCATCGGGATGGCGAAGACGCATTGCGTCGCGACGTCGGGAGTCGGCGTGATGACCGCCGCGATGATGAAGATGATCAGCACGGCGTACTTGAACTTCGCGAGGAGCCAGCGCTCGGTCACGACCCCCATCCGCGCGAGGAAGAAGATCAGGATCGGCGTCTCGAAGCAGAGCCCGAGGCCCAGGATGATCTTGATCGCGGTCCCCAGGTATTCGTTGATGGTGATCACCGCGTTGAAGTTCTTCCCCACTCCGACGAGGAACCCGACGACCAGGGGGAACGCTTCGTAATAGCCGAACGCGCAGCCGCCCAGAAAAAAAAAGACCCCCGCGAAGATGAAGGGCCAGACATAGCGCTTCTCGTTGCGGTAGAGCGCCGGCGCGATGAAGAGCCAGAGCTGCCAGAGCAGAATCGGCGAGGCCGCGATGATCCCCGCGAAGAGTGCCACGCGGAAATACATCAGGAAAGGCTCCGTCAAGGTCGTGTAGGAGAGGTTCTGGCCAGGCGGGAGGACTCGGCGAACCGGGCGGGCAAGGAATTCGAAGATCTGCGGGGCCCAGTTCCAGCTGAGCAGAAACGTTACGAAGACCGCGATGAGGCAGACGATCAGGCGACGCCGGAACTCCTCGAGGTGCTCGAAGAACCCCATCCGGGGCAGATCTTCTTCGCCTTCCGGGGGAGGTGCGGCCGGGCGGCCGGGGAGAAACCGGCTCAAGAGGGTTCGATGGGCCGCGAATCGGGCTGCGGGATCGTCCCGGCCGGCGCCGAGGGCGTGCCTCCGGCCTGCGCGGAGGAGGGCTCAACCCCGGGGATTGACGCGGATACGGGGCTCGCCGCGGACTCCCCCGCCGGGGCGGGATTGCCTTCGAGCGACACCGCGCTCCGCAGACTCGCCGGGATGGTCGCGACCTGCTCGCGCACGGTGGAGACCTCGTTCTTGCCCTGCTCGATTTCCTGCTCGATCGTCTTCTTGAGATCGTCGGAGGCCCGCTTGAACTCCGCGAGCCCTTTTCCGATGGACTTTCCGATCTCCGGAAGCTTCTTCGGCCCGAAGACGAGAAGGGCCACGACAAAAATCAGGATCAATTCGGGCATTCCGATGGAACCAAACATGTTTCCCCCGTTGTGATTGTACCTCTTGGGCTTCAGCACTACCGTTCCCCGGGGCGAAATGTCACAATGCGGACCTTAGGAGGTTCTCCTTGAGCCAGCCACGATCCCGGATCCTCATCGGTCTCTGCCTTTTGGTGGCCGCCACGCTCGTCGGCGGCGCCCTGGGAGAGAAGCTCCCGGCCGGAGCCGACCGCGACACCCCGTCGCTCGACGAGTACGCCGACATCCTGACGACGCTGTCCGACTGGGCTCCCGAGCCCCTCGCGCCCGACAAGATCGTGTACGCCTCGATCCACGGGATGCTCTCGCGCCTGGACCCCCACACGGCGTTTCTGGAGCCCGACGACTACGCCGCGATGCGGGAAAAACAGCAGGGCTCCTTCTTCGGCCTCGGGATTCAGATCCAGAAGAGGATGGGGAAGATCACGGTCATCGCGCCGATGGAGGGCACTCCGGCCTTCAAGCTCGGCATCCGGGCCGGCGACATCATCACGCATATCGAGGACGAGGAGCTCAAAGAAGACGTCTCGACCGACGAGGTCGTCCGCAAGCTGCGGGGCCCCAAGGGGACCCAGGTGACGATCACGCTTCGCCGGGCGGGCATCGACGAGCCGATCCGGATGACGATCACGCGCGCCGAGATCCCCACGCGGGCGGTCCCCTACGCGTTCATGATCACTCCGGACACAGGGTACATCTTCCTCCGAGACTTCACCCACACGTCCAGCCGCGAGCTCTCCGCCGCCATCGAAACCCTCGAAAAGCAGGGGATGAAGAGACTCATGCTCGACATCCGGGGGAACCCGGGCGGGGTGCTCGACCAGGCGGTGGACATCAGCGACATCTTCCTCGGCAAGGGGGCGAAGGTCGTTTACACGCGCGGACGCACCTCCTCCTCCGCGCAGGATTTCTTCGCGCCGGGCGAGGGCCCGCACTTCGACAAGCCGCTCGTCGTGCTCGTCAACCGGGGCTCGGCCTCCGCCTCGGAGATCGTCGCCGGCGCCATCCAGGACCATGACCGCGGCCTGATCGTTGGTCAGCGCACGTGGGGCAAGGGGCTCGTTCAGAGCGTCTACACGCTGCCGTACGGGGCGGGCCTGGCGCTCACCACCGCACGCTACTACACCCCCTCCGGGCGTTGGATTCAGCGCGACTTCAGCGACCTGCTCGCCTACGTGAACCCGGAAGACCCGGATGCCGCGGGCTCGGAGAAATCGAGCGACGACACCGCGAAGAAGACCGGCCAGCCGTTCTACACGGACGCCGGCCGGATCGTGTACGCCGCCGGCGGGATCACGCCCGATTTCCTGGTCAAGAACAACTTCGACTCCAAGCTCGTCATCCAGCTTCTCGCCCGCAACATGTTCTTCAACTTCGCGGTCCAGTGGCTGCCGAAGCACCCGGAGATCTCCAGGGACCTCCAGGTCACACCGGCCCTGCGCCAGGAGTTCTTTCGGTTCGTGGAGGCCTCGAAGTTCTCCACCGCCGAGGAACTCGAGCGGCAGTGGAACGAGGAGCCAAACAAGAACCTCATCGACTATGCCCTGCGTATCGACATCGTCAACGTGCGCTTCGGCCTCGAGGCCGGTTGGAAAGTCCGCGCCTCCGGCGACACTCAGGTGCAGAAGGGCCTGACCCTCTTCGACGAGGCGGCCCGCGTCGCCGCCCTGCCGAAGAAGCCCAACCCGGCCCACGCCGCCAGGACCCTCTAGCCGCGGCGCCGCTCGCCGCGGCTGGCTAATCCTTCTTGGTGTTGCTGTTGAAGACCACGAACTTGCGCCGGCCGATCTCGCTGCGGAACGCGGGCCGCCCGGTCGCGGCATTGGGCGTGTCCACCGCGTAAACCACCAGGTCGTGCTGCGTGTCGGAGAGCCGCGCCGTGTCGAAGGCGAATGCCCACCCGACGAACGCGGTCGGTCCGGTTGAGGTTGCCGTCGAGGGGACTCGGAAGTCGCCGGCGGGCACGTCGGGCCGCGAGGCGAACGGCGGGAAGAGGCTGCCGACAACCTGCCCGTCGACATCGATATCGAGCCGCGTAATTCCGTTGACGTTGGAGGATTGACCCCCGTTGTCATAATCGAAGGCCCAGCCCCCAAAACTGACGACCCCCTTGAGGAACTGCAGTGGCGATGGTGAGTCGATGTACCCGAAGGCGGGCTGGTCGAAGAAAGTTCCCGTGTCGCAGAGGACGTCTACGGAAATCGCGACGAACTGCGTGACGGTCTCCTTCTCGTCGCCGGCGCGAATGGCGATGGTGTGCTTGCCAGACGCGATCAAACCGACGCAAGCGGGTTGGCCAAACGGGTCGGGGATGAGGATGTCGAAGAGCCCGTTGCCGGGATCCTGCTGGAGGGCGAAGAGGAAGAGGAATCCCGAGTTGTCCGCGTTGACGTAGCCGGAGTAAGCCCGGGCGACGTCGGGACGATTCACGCCGTAGCAATTGGCAAGGATGCTGCCCGCCCGGACGCAGTCGCGGCGGGTATTGGCGACGATCTCGCCGTCGATCAACAGCTCGACGTACGACACCTGCCCCAGGTCCAGCCGCGAACCCACATCGAGGGCCCAACCGGCCACGATGTTCTTGTAGAAGGACACCGGCACCGGCGGCTGCCCGGTGGGACCCGGGGGGAAGCAGGGCGAGGGACAGACACTCGGGGGCGGCGTGGGGACCTCGGGGGAACATGCGGTGGGGACCACGGGGCCACAGAGGATCGAAGCCTTGTCCAGCGGGACGTCCAGGAAACCGAACGGCGGCTGAGTCGAGCCGTTGTTGATGATCTGCACGGTGCGAGTGCCGATGACGCTGGAAGCTCCCTGGGCATCGAAGGCGCGAGCAGAGATCAGATGTACGCCGTCCACGAACGCCGTCGTGTCGACGTTCGCCAGGAACCCGGAGTTGAAAGAGTTCAGGACATCCGGGAACAGGGCAAAGACGTCGGGACGAGGCAATCCGTAGATCCCGGTCGAAGGCAGCCCGTTGCCAACGGCCCCCGCCACGAGTCTTCCATCCACCAGGATGTCGATGTGGTCGATCACGCCGGAATCGTCGGCCACCCAGCCCGAGACCGGAAAGGAGCCGCTAATCCCCGTCTGGGAAGCGCTCGGCGAGTCGATCGACCCGAACGGCCCCTGGTTTGTCCCATCCACGAACACAGCGACAGAGGCGAGATCGAAGACCGTCGCGTTGCCGGTTTCCGTGACCTTGATCGTGACCAGGTGCTGGCCGGCCGACAGGGTGCGAGCGTTCAACGAGGTCATGAAGCCCGAGTCGCGCGTCGGGCTGCTGGCATAGCTCGGAAAGAGCGCGAGCACATCGGGCCGCGGCATGTTGATCTGCGCGCGGCTGTGCAGGACGCCGTCCACCCAGAGCTCGACCTTGTCCACTCCGACAAAGTCGAGGACGAACCCGGAAACCGGGATCACTCCCCGGAAGGATTGCCCGGCCGTCGGGGAATCCAGCGCGCCGATCGGACCCGCGAGCGCGACGCCCCCGGAAAGACCGACGCCGAGGACCAGAGCCGCCAGAAGCGAGGACTGAAGCTTTGGCATCGCGATGCCTCCCCGATTAGTCAAGGAATAAGGAAAAGGATGCGGAAAAAGCGGTGGAAAGTCAAGCATTCGAGGAGGTTCGCCTCATTTTTTTCGGTGAAAAACGCCCGCGAGATGTTAAAAACACGTGCAGGAGCCCGCAGGGGGTCGGGGAACCGCAGTTCCCCCGCTGAGAATACTCTAGACACTCCATGTCTCCGACAATGATGAAGTCGCACGGATTGAAGATCCTCCTCTCGCTCGTCTTGACGGCGGTGCTCCTCTACTTTTTTTTCCGGGGAGTCGACCTCGGCAAGACTCGGGACGCGATCCTCGGTGCCTCGCCTGCCTGGCTCGCCAGCAGCCTCACCCTCGGGTTGCTGACGTTCTTCCTCCGGGCCGTACGCTGGACCTGGATCCTGCGGCCGGTCGCGCGCGTACCCGTGTGGCCCGCCTTTGCGGCCACGGCCACCGGCTTCGCGGCGAACAACCTGCCTGGAAAAGTCGGCGAAGTTCTGCGACCCTACCTCCTTTCCCGTTCGCAGAGCCTCCCGTTCTCGCCGCTGCTCGCCTCGATCCTGCTCGAGCGTGTCTTCGACGGCGCCTCGGTGATCTTCTTCTTTCTCCTCGCGATGGGGATCGGGCTGCCGGGTTCGGGGAGCGGCTTCGCAAGGCTGCTGGCGCCCGCGGCGGTCCTCGCCGTACTCGTCGCCGCCGTGCTCTTCGCCGTCTTCCGGCGGACGCAGGCGGAGCGCCTGTTCGAAAAGATGTGCCGGTGGCTTCCGGCGAAGTTTCAGAAGCGGGCCACGGATTTCGCTCTGACCTTCGTGGACGGATTCGCGTCGTTGAAGAGCCCGGGCCTCCTCATCGCGATCGTGGCAGGGTCGCTCGCGATGTGGTTCGTCATCAACGTGCAGATCTATTGCGTGCTCAAAGCCTTCGCGCTCCCTCTCCCTCTTTCCGCCGCTTATGTCGTAACCGCCGCGGCGGTCCTCGGCCTCGCCGTCCCCACGCCCGGAGGCCTCGGGTCCTACCAGGTCGCGGTGCAGATCGCGCTGACCGACGTCTTTTCGGTGCCGCGCACGGCGGCGACATCCGTCGCGCTCGTCGCCTGGGCCACGTCTTTCGTGCTTGTCACCCTGCTCGGACTCGCCTTCCTCGCGCTGCCGGGTGGCCGCGTGGCCGTCAAGGAGACGGGAGACGGTAGACGGGAGACGGGAGACGGGAGAAGATAGCGGCCCGATGAGCTCCGCCTTACGCCTCCCGCCTTCCGCCGCCCGCCCGGTATGAAATGCCCGTTCTGCGCCGGCGTGAACGACAAAGTGGTGGACTCCCGCGAGAGCCGGGAAGGCGAAGTCATCCGCCGGCGCCGGGAATGCGTCTCCTGCGGCCGCCGCTTCACCTCCTACGAGACGATCGAGGAGATTCCCTACGTCGTCGTGAAGAAGGACGGCCGGCGCGAGGCGTTCGACCGCAAGAAGCTCCGGGCGGGGCTCGTCAAGGCGTGCGAGAAGAGGCCCGTCTCCGCGGCCAGGCTCGACGCGATCGTGGACGAGATCGAGACCCGGCTTCACGACACCGAAGAGCGGGAGATGGCCACAACCCAGCTCGGCGCGCTCGTCATGGAACGGCTCCGCGAGCTGGACAAGGTGGCCTACGTCCGCTTCGCGTCCGTCTACCGGAAGTTCGAGGACGTGGACGAATTCCTGACCGAGCTGAAGAACCTGATCGGCCGCGCCGAGACGAAGGCGACATGAAACCCGTCAGGCGTGAGGCGTCAGGCGTCAGGCGAAGCACGGAGGACCGTCATGGGCTCCGCCTCCCGCCTTACGCCTGCCGCCTTACAAGGTATCAATGAGGCGCCTGCCGAAGTTCTACGGTCCGCTCGTCGAGCTGTCGCGGCTCCAGAGCGAGTTGAACCGCCTCTTCTCGCTCTTCGTCGAGAGCAACACGAACGCTTCTTCGGGATCGTCCTGGGACCCGAACGTGGATATCCTCGACGACGGAGAGAACGTCCGGATCCTGATCGAGCTGCCCGGTATCGAGGCGGAGGACGTGTCCGTCACGATCCGGGGGCGCGTGCTCATCGCCCGCGGAACCAAGAGGGGCCGGATCCGGTCTCGCGAGGGCATCCGATTCTTCTGCATGGAGCGCTTCTTCGGAACCTTCGTGAAGAGCGTGCCCTTACCGCGGCCCGTCAACACGCACCGTGCCGTCACGAAGTTGAAGGACGGTGTGCTCGAAGTCCTTTTCCCCCGCGTGCCAGACCTGCGGGAAAAAGAGCTGGCGATCGAGGTCAAGGCCGAAGAAGAGGAGGAAGGATTGAAGGATTGAAGGATTGAAAGATGGAAGGATTGAAAGATTGAGTTCCGGGCCCAATCCTTCAATCGTCAATCTGTCAATCGTCAATCCGTAAACTGGCATGGCTGACGTCGAAGAGAAGGAACGCGAGATCGCGACGGAGCGGAGCGAGGATCTCCCGATCCCGGACATTCTGCCCGTCCTTCCGTTGAAGGACGTGGTCGTTTTTCCGTTCATCATCCTGCCGCTCTCCGTCTCGCGCGAGAAATCCATCACCGCCGTGGACGCGGCCCTCGCCGAGCAGCGGATCATCATGCTCGTCGCGCAGAGGGACGCGCAGAACGAGACGCCTCGCCCCAATGAGCTCTTCCCGGTCGGGACCGTCGCCGCGATCATGCGGATGCTCAAGCTCCCCGACGGGCGCATCCGCCTCCTCGTCCAGGGCCTCGCCCGCGCCCGCATCGATTCCTTCCTGGCAGAGGAGCCGTACCTGAAAGCCAAGGTCACGCGGCTCGAGGAACCGGGGTCTATGAAAGACCTTCCACCCGAACACGAGGCGCTGCTGCGCAGCGTGAAGCAGAACCTGGAGAAATCGGTCGCGCTCGGAAAGAACATCTCCCAGGAGGTCATGGTCATCGCGGCGAACCTGGACGACCCGGCGCGCCTCTCGGACCTCGCGGCCTCCAACCTGGACTTGAAGCTCGAGGACGCTCAGAAGATCCTCGAGTCCACCGACCCGATCGAGCGGCTGCGCCTCGTCAACGAGAGCCTGGCCAAGGAGATCACCGTGCTGACGATGCAGCAGGAGATCTCCACCCAGGCGCGCGGCGAAATGGACCGCTCGCAGCGCGAGTACTACCTGCGGCAGCAGCTTCGGGCGATCCAGCAAGAGCTCGGCGAAGGCGAAGAGATCTCCGAGGAGCTCGCCGGGTTCCGCAAGACGATCGCCGACAAGAAAATCCCCGCCGAAGCGGCGGCCGAGATCGAAAAACAGATCAAGCGCCTCGAGCGCAGCCATCCGGACTCCGCGGAGACGGCCATCATCCGGACCTACCTCGATTGGATGACGGGGCTCCCCTGGGGGACCGTCTCGGAGGACTCCAAGGACATCGAGCGCGCCCGCATAACTCTCGACGCGGACCACTACGACATCGAGAAAGTCAAGGAGCGGATCCTCGAGTACCTGGCGGTCCACGCCCTGAAGAAGACCTTGAAGGGCCCGATCCTCTGTTTCGTCGGCCCGCCGGGAGTGGGAAAGACCTCTCTCGGGCGTTCGATCGCGACGGCCCTCGACCGCAAGTTCGTGAGGCTCTCCCTCGGAGGCGTGCGCGACGAGGCGGAGATCCGCGGCCACCGCCGCACCTACGTCGGCGCGATGCCGGGACGCATCATCCAGGGCATCCACCAGGTGGGGACCTCAAACCCCGTGTTCATGCTGGACGAGATCGACAAGCTCGGCGCCGACTACCGCGGCGACCCGTCCTCGGCGCTGCTTGAGGTCCTCGATCCGGAGCAGAACTTCTCCTTCCGTGACCACTACCTCGGCGTGCCCTACGACCTCTCCCGGGTCCTCTTCATCGCGACCGCCAACATCCTCGACCCGATCCAGCCGGCCTTCCTCGACCGAATGGAGGTCATCCGCCTTTCCGGATACACACTCGAGGAGAAGAAGGCGATCGCCCGCCGCCATCTCATCCTCAAGCAGCTCGACGAGAACGGGGTCACCGAGGCGAACGTGGAGTTCACCGATTCGGGGATCGTAAAGATCATCGAGTCCTACACGCGCGAAGCCGGCCTGCGCAATCTCGAACGGGAGATCGGCGCGATCTGCCGCAAGGTCGCGGTCTCGGTCGCCAAGGGGAAGACGCGGCACTACCGGATCACGGGCATATCGGTCGAGAAGATGCTCGGCCCCGTCAAGCACTTCTCCGACGAAGTGCTGAAGAAGGACCAGGTCGGCGTCGCGACCGGGCTCGCGTGGACCTCCTCGGGCGGCGATATCCTCTTCATCGAAGCCCTCGCCGTCCGCGGAAAAGGGGGGCTCCGCCTGACGGGGCAGCTCGGAGAGGTCATGAAGGAGTCGGCCCAGGCGGCCATGTCCTACGCGCGCGCGCACGCCGCGGAACTCTCGATCCCGGAGGACTTCTTCGAGACGCACGATGTCCATGTCCACGTGCCGGAGGGATCCATCCCCAAGGACGGGCCCTCGGCCGGCATCACGATGGCGGCCGCGATGATCTCCGCCTACACGCTGCGCAAGGTGCGGCGCGACGTCGCGATGACCGGCGAGATCACGCTGCGAGGCGAGGTCCTTCCGATCGGCGGCGTCAAAGAGAAGGTCCTCGCGGCCCGCCAAGCCAAGATCTCGACAGTCATCCTGCCGCGCCTGAACCGCCGCGACGTCGAACAGATCAACGCCCGCATCCTCCACGATATGACGTTCCACTACGTCGAGACCGTGGACGAGGTCCTCGCGGTCGCCCTGCGCCCCCCCCTCCAGGTTCCCCGGCCGTCCGAGCCGGCGCCGGCGGGGAGTCCGGAGAAAGCCGATTGCCCGCCGCCCGCCCCCGAGATCCCCACGACGCCTCCGTCCGACAGCAGGCCGCAGTCGCGAGTCAAGAGTCCGAGCCCCGGTACCTGAACTCTCAACCCTCAACTCTCAACCCTTAGCGGGTGAATAATCCTCCGTGTGACTCCGGAGGAACGCTTCGTCGAAAGGCTGCGGGCGATGCTGCCCGCGGATCCTCGCGTGATCCTCGGACCGGGCGACGACGCGGCCCTCGTGCGTTCGAGCGACGGCGAACTCGCCGTGGCGACCGACATGCTGGTCGAGGGCGTGGACTTCCTGCCGGACGAAGACCCGCAGAGGCTCGGCAGGCGCGCTCTCGCCGTCAACCTCTCCGACCTCGCGGCCATGGGCGCCATACCCGAATTCTTCCTTCTCTCGATCGGTTTTTCTCCGGAGAAAGGCGAAGACTTTCCTCTCGCGGTCGCGCGCGGCGCCCTCTCCCGCGCGACGCCGCTGGCCGTGAGCCTGATCGGCGGCGATCTCTCGAGCTCGCCGCAGACGATCGTCTCCATTGCTCTCTGGGGAAGAACGGAGTCTCGAACGGCTCCGCGTTCGGGCGGCTCTCCGGGCGACCTGCTCTTCCTGTCGGGGTTCCCCGGCCGCGCCGCGGCCGGACTTCGCCTTGCGCGACGCCTGTCCGCGGGCGGATCGGCGGCCGCTCTCGCGCCGGAGCACGTCGGGGAGCTCCTCGCCGCCTACCGGGACCCCGAGCCCCGCGTCGCTCTCGGCCTCGAGCTCTCACGGCGAAGCCTCTGGAGCGCGGCGATCGACGTCTCCGACGGGGTCGGCATGGACGCGGGGCGCCTCGCCCGCGCGTCCGGCCTGCGCGCGGTCATTGAAAAGGACAGTCTCCCGGTATCGCCCGCCCTGGCGGCTTTCGGGTTCCTGGAGAGGAAGGACCCGCTCGATTGGATCCTTTCCGGTGGAGACGACTACGAGCTGCTCTTCGCGGCTCCCGCGAGCGCGCGCGAAACGGTCGAGTCGCTCGCGAGCCACGAGGTCCCGGTGACCCTCATCGGCCGCCTCGAACACGGGGAAGGAGCGGTCCTGCGCGACGGGAACCGCGACCGGGACATCTCCGGGCTGGGATACGACCACTTCGAGGGCCGCGCGTGAAGAAGCTCTTCAGCCTCCCCCGCGCCTTCGCCCGGCGCCGTTTTCACCCGCTGACCTGGAAGCGCCGCTGGAAAGTGCTCGTGCTCGATCTCCTCGGACGGGAGGAGCCCCCGGAGCGCGTCGCGGCGGCGATCGCCATGGGTATCGGCGTCGGTTTTTCCCCGTTCATCGGGTTCCACATCTGGATCGCTCTGGGCCTCGCTTTTCTTCTGCGCCTGAACAAGGTCGACGCCGCGCTCGGCCAGTTCGTGGGAAACCCGTGGACGCTTCCCGCCGTCTACGCGCTCGGATACCGGCTGGGCCGCGGCATTCTCCACTACGACCACCGCAGCGTGCCGAGGCTCGCCTGGGACAGGCTGCTGCACAGGGACTTCTGGAAGGCCTTCGAGGGCCCGGCCTTCGCTCCGCGCCTCCTCTCCTTTCTCGTCGGAACGACCGTTATCGCGGTCGCCATCGGCCTCGCGACCTACCTGCTTTTCCTTGCGATCCTCCGTGTCTATCACCGGCGGCATCCTCGGGTCGCGATTCGCGCCGCCAACCGCCGCACGACGGAAAAGCTCCGCCTCCGAAAAGTCTCCGGCGACCACGCCGCCAGGAAGTGATGCCTCGTCCCGGCTACTTTGGACTTTGGACCCTGGACCCTGGACTCGCGAGCGGAGCCAGCGATTCCCTCAGTTGCGCGAAACGCCGGGCGTACCCCTCGCTCTTCTCCGAGGCGCGCAGCAACAGCGCCCAGTCTGCCGGCGAGCGAGAGAGGCGGTAGATCTTCTCACGGGCGAGGGCCTCGGCGAGGCGACGGCCCGAGAGGGCATCGCGCTCGGCGAGCACGCGCAGCGCCTGCTGATAGCCGGGGTCGAAACGCAGCGCCTGCCGCGCCTCCTTCGCCGCCTCCTCCCACTCTCCGACCCGGGCCAGCCAGGCGGCGAAGTCCGCATGGACCGAAGGCGTCACGGGGCCAAGCTCGATCGCCTTCTTCCAGTCGGGCAGCGCCGCCGGCCACCCGAGCCTCGATCGCGCGAGCGCGAGGCGGTTGGCGAGAGGCAGCGATTCCTTCTTCTGCGCGAGGCCCTTGCGGTAGGTCTCCTCGGCCCCGGCCAGGTCGCCCCGAGCCTCCTGGACGAGGCCGAGGCCGAAGTACCCGTTCTCGTAATCGGTATTGGAGGCGATTGCCTTCTTGTACGACTCCTCGGCTTCGTCGTAGAGGCCGAGCTCTTTCTCCATCCTCCCCTTGCCCGCCCAGGCGTCCCAGTAGTCCTCGTAGATGTCCGTCGCCCGCTCGTACTGCTCGCGGGCCCGCTCATATTGCCGCGCTCCGGCCCAGACGTAGGCGATGTCGTAGTGCGCCTTGGCGCTGTCGGGAGCCGTGCGGACCAGGTTCAGGAAGAGCCCTTCGTCATTCCACCACGCGGCATTGCGCACGACCGCGCGGACCGACAGGAGGAGCGCGGCGGCCGCGAGGATCCTGCGTCGCGAGGGGGCGAGGGCCGCGAGAGACCCGGTGCCTCCCGCAAGGAGCGCCCCGGCCGCCAGGCACAGGCCGGCCGACGGCAGGTACGCGAGCCGTTCGGCAAAGATCGTCCCGATCGCGAAGACGAGGTTGGAGGCCGGCAGGAGCCCCAGGCAGAAGAACAGGAACCCGAGCGCGACCGGCGAACGCTCGGGGAGGCGTCGGAGGGCTGCGACCGTGATCGCCGCGAGGAGCACGAGGGCCGCGATCACCACCGCCGAGCGCGGGGGAACGACTTCGATCGACCATGCCGACTCGTCCGCCGAGAGATGCAGCGGGAAGACGATCCTCCCCAGGTAACGGAAGAGGATCAGGCAGGCGTTGGCGGCACGGGGCCACGCCCCGACGTGCGCAAGCGCATTCTCCACCTCGAAGACCCCGGCCCCGGGAGACTTGAGGAAGCCCCCGAGCACCCAGCGCCGCAGGGAAAACACACCGGCGAGCACGGCGGCCGAGCCGAGAAAGACCGGAAGCCCGCGCGCGAACGCCCGCCGGAGGCGCTCCGCCACACCCCCCTCCGCGGCATACACGAAGAGGAGGAAGGCCATCGCCGGCGCCGAGGTCCCGCTCTCCTTGGTCAGCACGGAGAGCGCGTAGCAGAGAAGCGCCCCGGCGAGCGTCGCGACGCGGAAGCGCCGCCGCTCGAAGAAGCGAAGCGCGAGGTGCAGGTAAAGGAGCGCAAAGACCGAAGCGAGCACCTCCCCGCGGCCGACGAGGCTCGTCACGGCTTCGACATGGATCGGATGGACCGCGAAGAGGAGCGCCGAGGCGAAGGCCGCCGCGGGCGCGATCCCGAGACGAAGAATCAGCGCCGCCAGGAGAAGCGTGGCTCCCGCGTGCAGAAGCACGTTGACGGCGTGGAAGGCGACGGCCTGGCGACCGTGAATCCACCATTGAACCGCATAGGACAGGAGCAGCACCGGCCGGTAGACGCTCCCGCTTCCGCGGGGTCCTCCGAAATAGGAGGTCGTGAAGATCTTCGAGATACCGGCGGGCGTCCGGATCCGCGGGTTGTCCCGCACGATGGCCTTGTCGTCATAAGTGAAGCCGCCGGTAAGGCCGTTGGCGCAGGTGAGGAGGCAGGCGAGGACGAGCATCGCCGCCCAGCTCCTCGGAAGTTGGCTCCCGGTACGCTCCATTCTTCCGAAGAGTATCTGGTGGTCGAGGGTCTAAGGTCTAAGGTCGAGCCCACCCGGGCCCTTCCCAACTTTCGACCTTCGACTTTTCGACTGTCGACCAGCCGGGGCCGGCGCCGGGATCGCGATCAAGGAGAGGGCCTCGGCCGAACGGCCACGTTGAGCTCTCTTATCAAGTACAACAAGGCCTGCCGCGACATGCCGAGGTCGCGCGCCGCACGGCTCCGGTTCCCGCCCGACCTTTCCAGGGCCTCCGCGATCAGGCCGCGGCGGTGCTCGTCGACGCGCGCGCGGTAGTTCTCGCCGCCGGCCGGGCCGCGCCTTTCCCGGCGCAGGGGCTCCGGCAGCAGATCCGGGAGGACCACGCCTCCGGACTCCGCCAGCGCGGCCGCCTGCGCGACGACGTTCTGGAGCTCCCGCACGTTTCCCGGCCAGGAATGGGAGGACAGGGCGGCGAGCGTCTCCGGCGCAAACTTCAGGTCTCCGCGGCCGTATTCGCGCCCGTACCGCGAAAGGAAATGGCGCGCCAGAAGCTGAGAGTCGCGGCCGCGATCTCGCAGCGGCGGAAGCGCGATGACGGCGACGTGAAGGCGATAGTAGAGGTCCTCTCGAAAACGTCCCGCCTCCACCTCCCGCTCGAGGTTTCGCGAAGTGGCCGACACGACGCGAACGTCCAGGCGGCGCGGCCGGTTCTCACCGACCCGGCGGACTTCGCGCTCCTGCAGGGTTCGCAGGAGCTTGGCCTGCAGCGGGAGCGTCAGGTCTCCGACCTCGTCGAGGAAGATCGTGCCGCGTTCGGCTTCTTCGAGCAGCCCCTTCCGGTCCCTGTCCGCGCCGGTGAACGCCCCGCGGGCATGGCCGAAGAGCTCGCTCTCCAGGAGCGCCGAGGGGATCGCCGGCACGTTGACCGCGACGAACGGGCCGGCGGCGCGCGGCGACAGCGCGTGCACTGCGCGGGCAACCGCTTCCTTGCCGCAACCCGATTCCCCGAGAACGAGGACGGTGACGGGCTGGGCCGCGAAGCGCACCAGCCGCCGGTACGGTTCTTCCATGGAAACGTCTCCGGCCGTCACCCCCAACCGCCGCCACCCTTCCGAGAAGTCGGACGGGGGCGCGGGCGCCGTGAGCCGGAAGAGTAGCGTCTCGAGAAGGAGGGCGAGCGCCGTGGTCTCTTCCTCGGGGAGCGCCGGGGAAAGAGCGAGCTCGTAATTCGCCGCGCCGGCTTCCAGGCGCCGGTGGGCGACACCCTCCGCGACGACTCCGAAGGCCACGACCTCGCGGCCGTCCTTGCTGCTCACGGACAGTCCGGTCAGACCGAGCTCCGCCAGGGGAGCCTCGCTTTCTTCCCCGGCCAGTGCCGCCGCGACGGCCGCGCGAAGCCGGCGGAGAGTCTCCGCCGTCGGGCGGCCCGCGGAAAGCGAGGCCCGCGCCGGCGCGCTCCCGAACACGGCATCCGCAAGCGCCGCGCCGCCCCGTGCGCGAAGGACCCGGTCCGCGCGGCGCGGCAGGTCTTCGGGCAGCGAGCCCGCCCCATGGAAGCGGACGTGCCAGCGCGCCAGCGTTTCGGCCGCCGCATAATCGTCACTCTGGAAAAGGGCATCGAGGCCCGCGAGGGCGTCTCGCGGAGGCCCTTCTTCCGCCGGCCAGGCGAGCTCGGCCAAACGCTCCCGCGCCCTTTCGGCGCTGTCACACCGGTCGGGAGGATCGGCTGCGGCAACTTCGTACGCGAGGCGGGCGGCTCCGGTGTCTCCTTCGTAAAGGAGCCGGTCCCCTTCCTCCAGCCACAGCTCTCCCGGCTCCAGGCGGTCCGAGACCTTCTCGGCGAGCCTCCGGGCCTCCGCATTGTCGCCGGCCGCCTGGGCGAGCAGTCCCCGGCGCAGAGCGAGGCGGCTCCTGTAACGCAGCGCTACGAGAAGCTTCGTATCGTCGGACTCCGCGCGCGCCTGGGAAAGAAGGGCCTCGACCTCGTCGGAAGCGGCGGTCCATTCGCCCCCGTTGATCAGCAGTTCCAGCCGGTTCGTTCGCGCCACGCGCGCCAGCGGTTCGTGCCCCGCCGCTCCGGCCAGTCGGGCGGCGTCCTCGAGGAGGTCCCGACTGCGGCCGCCGCGTCCCGCGTGATAGAGCGTCGCCGCGAGATCGATCGAGATCCGCGCCCTCTCGACGGAGTCGTCCTGCGTCACGGCAAGGGCCTCCTCCAGCCGGGCCACCGCTTGGGCGAACTCGCGGCGGTCGGACAGCCCGAGAGCCTCGTTGGAAAGAAGGCGCGCCGTCAGCAGATCGTCGCCCGCCTCAAGAACGGCCGGACGCCACCGGTCATAGGTTTCCTTCTCTTCCTGAAACCGTCCGGCATGCGAATAGACGGCGGCGCGAGCCAGCGCCGTCTCGACGCGCTCCGCGGTCGCGAGCCCCGACCCGGCACGGTCGGCCTCGTCGAGAAGGCCCAGCGCGGCCTCGTGCTCCCCCGCGCGGTCCCGCATTTTCGCTTCGAGGACCAGGGCGCGGACGACCTCCTCCGGCGGCGCGTCCGGAAAGGCGCCGCGCCACGCGGCCGCCAGTCGTCCCGACTCATTCATCCGGCCCCGCAAGGCGCTCACCTCGGCGAGACGCAGCATCGCCCTGCGCTTCTCCTCTTCCGGGGCCTGCAGCGAGCCCGCCGCGCGAGCCAGTCTCTCTTGCGCCTCTTCCAGCCTCCCGCCCGCCATCTCCCGCTCCGCCTCGAGCGCCTCGAGCCAGGCCGGGAGCGTTCCGGCCGCAGCCCCCGCGAGCCGCGCCGCCAACCCGAACCAACGCTCGGCGGGACCTCGCGGTGAGCACCGCAACCAGCGCTCCGCCTCGGCGATGGCCTCCCCGATCTCGCCGGCGCTGATCAGGAGCTCGATGCGGCGGTCGGGCTCTTCCTCGACGCGCGCGAGGCGGCGGGAGACCTCCTGGCGCCGCGAGACGGAGAGCCGGACGGAGCCCTCACCCCGCGAGGAAAGCCGCCACCGATCCCCCGCCTCGCGCGCGGCATCGCCGCTGCCCTCCAGATTCTCGAGCAAACGCGCGACATTGCGGCGAGGAAAGAGACGCGCCAGCGCCGGCTCGCCGCACGGCCCGCCGGAGACGGACAGCGCCTCGAGGACCTCGGTCTCCAGAGCTGTCCGGCGGGAGCGCGCGGGAGGCGCCGGCGCCGCGAGCAGCATCGCCGGGAGCGCGGCGTCCCCCGTCGGGTCGGCGACGAACGCGGCCCAGTCGGGTGATCGAACGGCTCCCTCCGCCAGTGCCCGGGCCTCCGACGGGCACTCCTGCACGAGGCTCGCGAATTTCTCGTAGAAGCGCAGCGACGCGTTCAACGTTCCGCAAGGGACGAAGATCTCGCGGCGCCATTCGTCGGGGAGAAGCGGCGGGGCGAGCGCCGCGGGGACGACGACGGTTTCGACGTCACGCCCGAGCGCGCGCGCGGCGGTCTCGAAGGCGGTGCGCGAAAGCGAGTCCCATTGCTCGACGTCGACGGCGATCCAGAGAGCGCACCGGCCCCGGGATTCTTTCGCGTGCCTCTCCCGCAGCGCGCGGGCGGCCTGCGCGCCTCCGGCCGGCGCGTTCAACCCGAGGGCGCCTCCCGGCGAGAGAGCGGATCCCCCCGCGGAAAAAATCCGTGCCGCGCGGTTGTTGAGAAGCGCGCGGGCCTTTTCCTGCAGGGCTCGCCGGGCCGAGGAGCGCAAGAACCCTCCGCCGAATCCGAGCGTGCGCGCCCGCGCGCCGGCGCAGGCGGGCGAGGCGAGGTCCGGGAAGATACGCAGCGCGCTCGAAATCCAGAACTCCGCGCGCCGGTAGCCCGCGTCCGTCGAGAGGAGGCGATCGAACAGCTCCCGCGCGGGGGGATGCGCGATCCGCCGCCCGCGGGAAAAGAGCCGGTCCAGGAATCCGGCGAGCACCGAGGCCGTGGCGGGACCGCCTCCACCTCCGCGCAGGGACGCGGGACTCCGGGTGAGCCACAGCCGCGGCGTTCCGTTTTCGACGTCCCACGACGCCAGGCGCAGGTCCTCCTCGTCCAGCCACAGGCCGGACGCCTGAAGGAAAGACGCCGCCGCCGCGGCCTGCAGAAAAAGAGGCGCTCCACAGCCGCGCGGGATCCTGCCATCCCGTATCGGCCGGCCGGGAACGCGCGCGCGGTAAACGAGGAATTCCTCCTGCTCGCGCCCGAAGTCGAGGGGCGGCGGAAGCGTCGCGTGCTCGAGAGGCAGGAATTCCAGCCAGCGTTCCTTCGCGCCCGAAGCGGAATAACGCTCAGCGCCGTCACGGGAGCTCTCCACGCGGACTGGCATCACGGCATCACGATGTCTGGCTTCTGAAAGGGCGCGGATCATACCGACTCGATTGTCGAGAGTCGAGAGTTTCGGCACCGAAATAAATCGTCAGACGACGCGAAAAAGCCGGGCCTGAACCTTGCTCACGCGACAATTGTCGCGAGGTCCCGGAAGAACTCCGGATAGGACTTGGAGACGCAATCGGGGTTCTCGATGAGGAGGCCCGGGAGCGATAGAGAGAGAAGAGCCGCGGCCATCGCGATGCGGTGATCAGAAAACGTCGGGAGCCGGATGGCGCCCGCGCGAGGCGCCGCGGGACCCTCGACGACGAGAGCTCCTTCGAGCGCGGTCGCTGTGGCGCCCGCGGCCGTCAGCAGGGCCGCGAGCGCGGCGATCCGGTCGCTCTCCTTCAGGCGCAGGTGCGCGATGCCTTCGAACCGGCTTTCCCCGGGGGCCAGGGCGGCGAGGGCCGCGAGCGCGGGCACGGCATCCGGGAATTCCGTCGCGATGACAGCAACAGGACGCAGGTCCTCCCGGCGCGCGCGGATGCTCACAGCCCCGCTCGTCCCTTCGACCTTCAGGCCCATGCGTTCCAGCACGGGAAGCGCCCGGGCATCGGCGTCGGCGCTCGGGAAGACGAGCCCCGTCACCGTTACGCGGCCCCCCGCGGCGCCGGCAGCGGCCAGGAGAGGCAGCGCCGAGGAGTAGTCCCCCGGCACCTCGTAGCGCCGGACCGGGCGAGCCCCGCGCGTCACGCGGATTCCCTCCCGCTCTCTCGAAGGGTCGCCCGACACGTCGTGCCCGAAGGCGCGCAGGCACTCGAGCGTCGTCTCGACGTAAGGCGCCGAAGCGACGCCCGCCGCGGAAACCACTTCGAGCCCGCCGCTTATCGCCGGGGCCGCAAGCAGCAGGGCCGACAGGAACTGGCTCGAACGCGAGGCGTCCACGGCGACGCGGCCCGAGCGGAGCGACCCGCCGGAGATCGCGACGGGAAGATGCCCTTCCGCCCCGGTGTATTCGATCGACGCGCCCGCCGATCGCAACGCGAGGACGAGCTCTCCGATCGGCCGCTCGCAGAGCCGCCCCGACCCCGTGAGAAGAAATTGTCCGGGCGTGGCCGAGGCGACCGCGGTGAGGAAACGCGCTGCCGTGCCCGACTCCCCCGCGTCGAGCGTCACGTCGCGATCCGCCGGGCCGGCGAGCGGCCCGCGGACGCGCAACCCTTGCGGCACGGCCTCGAGACTCGCGCCCATCGCTGCGAGGCAGCGGCCGAGCGCGCGCGTATCCTCGGACTCCAGCGGACGCACGATCTCGACGGCCTCCTCCGACAGCGCCGCCAGCACGAGCGCGCGGTTGGTGGCGCTCTTGGACGGCGGAGCAGCGACGGAGCCTCTGACTTCCTTTGCCGGCGGAAACGCGAGGTAGTCCGTCATCGCCAGGCCGTTAATCGTAAAACGTTAAACGTCAAACGAAGCCCGTCCGCTCGATTCACGTTTTACGTTTTACTTTTTACGTTTTACGAGCCAAGTGACACGAGGCGCGTCGTGCCGTCATCGGCGATCTCCATCCACTTGCGCTCTTCGACGAAGGCCGGAAGGATCTCCACCGTTCCCGACCCAACCTGTTCCGTCCACGACCTGTGGAAATGTCCGAGAAGCAGCACGTCCACGCCCTCGCGGAAGCGCTGGCCGGCATACGCGCGGATCATCTCCACCGGCAGCCGCGACTTGTGTTTGAAGTTGGACCGGTAGAGGCGCGCTTCCACCTTCCAGACGAAGCGATTGCCGGCCTTCTTCGGGACGACGGCGAGGGCCGCGCGGGAGATCGGGTTCTTCGAGAGAAACCGCCAGAAGCGGTACGGAACGTCCTTCTCGTTCAAGAGATCGCCGTGCGTCAGGAAGAAGCGGCGCCCCCCCTGTTCGAAAGTCTGCGTGTCGCAGACTTCGTGGAAGCGGGATGCGGCATAGGAGCCTCGCAGGAAGAACTCCCGGTTCCCCTCGATATAGGTGATGGACACGCCGCGGGCCCGCAGGTCTTCGGCGGCCTGGAGGAACCGGGCGATCGCCGGCGTCTCGAACTTGGGGTGGGCGATGAAGAAGTGGAAGATGTCGCCGAGGAGCGAGATCTCCGTGGCGCCCTGCCGCGCCGCGCGATCGAGCGCCTCGAGGAAGGGCCCGTCGTCGCCCGGGCGCCGGCCGACGTGACAGTCTGCAAAAACGGCCCGCATCGGCCAAAGATAACCAAAATCGGGCCTGCGCGCGGGAATTGTCCCGGCCAGGACTTGTTCCCCACCGTATACTGATGGCCGGTCTTCCCGAGGGCCCTATGCGCCGCCAAACGCTCCTTTTCGCCGCCTTGCCGTGCCTGTTTCTCGCCGTGTCCGCGCGGGCCGCGAGCCCCGTGTCCGCCGGCGACGCGCCCAACGCGACTCCGAGCCTGCTGCGGGAGCTCGACCGCGGGGCCGACACCGTCCCCATCCTCATCGGGATCAAGGACGGCACCCCGTCGGCCCGAGCGCTTCGCGCGAGCCCGGACCTCGAGGGGGAGCCCGAGCGGCGCATCATCCGAGTGGCCGCTCAAAAGCGCCTGGCCGAGGAACTGACGCCCCAACGGCTGGCCGTGAAGCACTACTACGAGAGTTTCTCGATGCTCGCCGGCACGGCCACGCGCGAGGCCGCGATCGCGCTGGCGGGCCGGACGGACGTCCTGTGGGTCGAGCTGGACCGGAGGGCCCATCTGCTCCAGACCACGCCCCAGAACTCGCAGATCCTGGTCCGGAGCGATCAGACCAACGCCCTGGGCTTCCGGGGCGCGGGCCAGGCGATCGCCGTCATCGACACCGGCGTGGACTACATGGTCGCGGACCTCGGCGGCGCCGCCTTCCCCAACACGAAGGTGATCGGCGGGACGGACATCGCGGACAATGACAGCGATCCGATGGACTGCGAGGGCCACGGCTCATCGATCGCGGCGGTCGCGGCGGGGCCCCGGGGCGTCGCCCCGGACGCGAAGATCGTCGCCATCAAGGTCTTCTCTTCCAAGGATGCGACCAACGCGACCTGCCAGGACACCGCGTCCTTCTCCGACATCATCGCCGGGATCAACTACGCGATCACCAACAAGGCGACCTTCGCAATCACGGCGATCAACATCAGCCTGGGCGGCACGTTCGACGACTCGCTCGACCACGGCTACTGCGACGGCGACGACCCGGGCTCCACGATCGCGATCGACGCCGCGACGGCCGCGGGGATCGTCGTCGTCGTCGCGTCGGGAAACGACGCGCTCACCAATCAGCTCGCCGTGCCCTCCTGCGTCTCCTCGGCCGTCTCCGTCGGAGCGGTCTATCCGGAGAGCCGGACCCGTGTCAGCTGGTCAGACGGCGCCGGCGGCGTTCTCTGCACGGACCAGCCGGCGAGCCCCGACGGGATCGTCTGCTTCTCCAACTCCACGTCCAACCTCTCTCTCCTCGCGCCGGGCGCCTTCTGGAGCGTCGTCACGAAGGGGGGCGGGCAGGACAGTTTCAGCGGCACTTCGCCGGCGACGGCGGCCGTGTCCGGCGCCATCGTTCTCCTGCGGCAGGCGCGTCCCGACCTTTCGCCGGTCGGATTGGTCGGAGTTCTCCGCTCCACCGGAAAAGGGATAGCCGATCCGCGCAACGGAGTCGTCACGCCCCGCATCGACACCCTGGCGGCCGTGCAGCTCGCGGCTTCGGGCTTCGCCGTTTCGCCGACGACCGCCGTGGACATCCCCGACGGATCCGGCTCCGCCACCGCGACCGCGACGGTCTCCGGGTTTACACGTCCAATCGCGAACGTCCAGGTCTGGGCCGAGATCAACCATCCCGCGCCCGCCCAGCTCCGGGTGACCCTCATCGGGCCGGACGGCACTTCGGTCGTCCTGCAGGACCAGACCGGACAGGCCGAGCACCCGATCAACGCGCTCTACGGCGATACCAACGCCACCGCGCAGTCGCTTGGCGCGTTCACCGGCAAGCAGGCCAACGGAACCTGGACGCTGAAGGTCGAGGACCTCGTGGTGGGGGTGACCGGCCGCATCAGGGCCTTCGCGGTGACGCCCATTCCTCTCGCGGAGAGGCAGTCCATCACGAAGAGGACTGTTTCGTCCTCGCGGGTGCCCCGCCACGTGAACCCGCGCCCGTAGCAGCTGAAAATACAGTCGAGAGTCGAGAGTTGGGCCCCGGCGCTTGAGCTCTCAACTCTCACCCCTCAACTTCCGTGATGGAGGAGAATAGGGCAGCGGGACGAGCGAAGTCCCGGAAGGAGGCGGACATGCCTACGCCCCACGACGACCTGCGCAACGGCGAAGGAAGGGTTCTTCGCGACCGGCAGATCGCGATCTCCCGGGACGACCTGGGAGCCCTTCACGCCGTCGGAAGCGTCTGCTCGCACGTCGGCTGCGAAGTGGAGTGGAACCGCGAGGAGAAGACCTGGGACTGCCCCTGCCACGGCTCCCGATTCAGCCCGACCGGCGAAGTCCTCCACGGCCCCGCCATGAGGCCGCTGCCGCCCTCAGACATCCCGGGGTAAGGGGCCCTGCGGCCAACAGGCTCGCGCGATCTCTGGTCGCAGGTGGGGGTGGTGGACGACCGGATCGGAGCCCGTGTCGCTACTCCCCGGCGAAGGCCTGCTGGAAGGCGGCCAAAGCTGCGTCGTCGAAGAGGCAGAAGACGATCCGCTGGACAGAGCGGGCGCCGGAGGCGAAGCGGCGCGCCTCCCTGATGGAGATTTCCGCGGCGCGACCGATCGGAAACCCGTAGACCCCCGTCGAAAGCGCCGGGAGCGCGACGGACTTCGCGCCGATCTCCTCCGCGCGCTCGAGCGCCGCCGCGACCGCGGAACCCAGAAGCCTCCCTTCACCTTCGCCGCCGCCCCTCCAGACAGGGCCGACCGCGTGGATTACCCATCGCGCGGGAAGGGTGCTCCCGCCGGTGACGACCGCGCCCCCGGTCTCGCAATGCCCTATCCCGTTACACTCCTCCTGGATCGCCGGCCCACCCTTGCGCCGGATCGCACCCGCGACTCCCGACCCCAGCTGTAGACCCTCGTTCGCCGCGTTGACGATGGCGTCCACGTCAAGAGAAGTGATGTCGCCCCGAACGATCTCGATGGAAGGCGGCATGAAAAAGTCTTGGGTCTTGGGTCTCGGGTCTCGGGTCTCGGGTCTCAGGTTGGGGAATACACCGGAAAGGCACGGGCCCCTTGAGACTTGAGACTCGAGACCAACTACGCTCCCAGTTGCCTCGCGATCTCCTCGGCGATGCGCAGATAGACCTCGGTGACACCGGATTTCTGGTCCGCCGCGACGATCGGCTCGCCGGCGTCGCCGCCGATGGCGACTTTGGGGTCGAGAGGTATCTCGCCGAGGAACGGGACCTTCAACTGCTCGGCAGTCCTGCGGCCGCCGCCGTGCTTGAAAATCTCTTCGCGGTTGCCGCATTTCGGGCAGATGTAGTACGACATGTTCTCGACGATTCCGAGGACCGGGACGTTGACCTTCTGGAACATCGCCAGACCCTTGCGCGCGTCGATCAGCGACACGTCCTGGGGTGTCGTGACGATCACCGCTCCGGAGAGGTGGATCTTCTGCGTGAGGGTCAGCTGCGCGTCGCCGGTCCCCGGCGGCAGATCGATGAGCAGGAAATCGAGCTTTCCCCAGGCCACGTCCTGCAGGAACTGCTCGACGGCCTTCATGACCATCGGGCCGCGCCAGATGACCGGCTGGTCCACGTCCATCAGGAAGCCGAGAGACATGACCTTCACCCCGTAACGGTCGATCGGAACGATCTGGTTCGCCTCGTTTATGAAGGGCTTCTCCGAGATCCCCATCATCATCTGCTGCGAAGGGCCGTAGATGTCGGAGTCCATCAGGCCCACCTTGTGCCCGACACGCGCGAGCGCGAGCGCGAGGTTCGCGGCCACGGTGGATTTTCCGACGCCACCCTTTCCCGAAGCGACCGCCACCTTGAAGCGGACATCCGTTAGGATGTTCGCCTGCGGCGGCGGGACCCCGGCCGCTCCGCGGGGCGGCGCCGGGCCGGGCTGCTGCAGATCCAGGCGGATAGTCACGGCATTGACGCCCGGGAGCCCGCGCAGTTTCTCGGTCGCGTCTCTCTGGATTTCCTCGGCCGCTCGCGGCGATTCGGTGATGATTTCGAGGCGGAACGAGACGTTCCCACCCCCGACCGCCAGGTCCTTCACGAAGCCGAACGACACGATGTCCCGCGACAGCCCGGGGAACCGGACCGTCTTCAGGACCTCGAGGACTTTTTCTTCCGTCAGTTCCGCCGTCGCCGCCATGCCGCCTCCAGCCACAAAAGTATCACCGACCCCCTGGCTGTCATTCTGAGGAGCGCAGCGACGAAGAATCTCTGGAGGCGATGCTCCTGGACGAAAGCAGATCCTTCGCTTCGCTCAGGATGACAGGGCCTGAAGCAGGGCCGAGGCCGCCTCTTCGCGGAGCGCGCCGATCGTCTCGCGCGCCTGGCGCGTCACTTCGTCGCGGTCCCGGGCGGAGCGGCCGGCGACCTCGATCGGCCGGCCTATGGAGATGGCGACGGGCCCCGGCGTGATCGCCAGCGTGCCACGCGGCAGCGCCCGGCGCGTCCCGGCGACCCCGATCGGGAGCAGAGGGAAGCCGGACCTGACGGCGAGCAGCGCGGCCCCCGATTTGAACGGGAGAAGCTCGGCGGTGCGCGCGCGCGTCTCCTCCGGGAAGATTACGAGCGAACGCCCCGACTTGAGCAACTGCAGCGCCGCCTCGACGGTCGCGACGCTGCGCGCGCGGTTGCCCCGGTCCACGGGCACGAACCCCGCCGCCCGGATGGACCAGCCGAGGACGGGGACCCGGAAGACGCTCCTCTTCGTCAGGAAACGCACCGATAGCGGGAGTCTCGCGAGCAGGACGAGGATGTCGCTGAAGCTCTCGTGATTGGCGACGACGACGAAGCCGCGCCCGTCCGCCAGACGCTCCGCATGCAGGACCCGCACCGGGATGCGGGCGAAGAAGAGGATGGTCCGGGCCCACCCGCGAGCGAAACGCAGGAACCACTCCCCACGCGGCGGGACGAACGCCGCGACGATGGCGGGCAGGCCGAAAAGGACCGTGGAAACGATGATCCCGATCCAGACGGCGGTCGACCGCAGCCAGCGCAACCCTTTCAAGTCTTCACCCGTCCGACATTTACACGAAAGCAAAGTGAACATACAATCGGGCACACTCTCATGAGCGCCCCGAAGCCCCAGTTCACCGGCCCGCAGCCGTCTGCAACCGCCATCTTTTACCGGAACATCGGATGGCTTCGGTTCGTGGACCGTTTCGGCCGCAAGGGACAGGCGGCCATGGAGTACCTGGGAGGCATGGCGGAGCTCGCCTGGCAGACCCTGGTGGCCGCCGTCACCCGGCCCTTCTACTCCGGAGAGGTCCTCACCCAGATGGACGAGATCGGCGTCAAGTCCCTCTCGATCACCGGGATCACCGCCCTATTCACCGGCATGGTCCTGGCGCTCCAGACCGCTTACTCCCTGGCGGCGTTCGGCGGAAAGATGTTCGTCGGGCGGGTCGTCTCCCTCTCGCTCGTCCGCGAGCTTGGCCCCGTCCTGACCGCGCTCATGGTCGGCGGGCGCGTCGGCTCCGGGATCACGGCGGAGATCGGCTCAATGACGGTCACCGAGCAGGTGGACGCGCTGCGCGCGATGGCGATCTCGCCGGTCCGTCGCCTGGTCGTGCCGCGAGTCCTCGCGACGCTTCTCATGATGCCCGTCCTGACCGCCCTGGCCGACGTGCTCGGGATCCTCGGCGGACTCCTGATCTCGGTCGTCGAGCTGCAGATGACCGCGCAGGACTATCTCGGTGGAATCTGGCAGCAGCTTTCGATCTCGGACTTCATGAGCGGCCTCGGCAAGACCTTCTTCTTCGGGTTCGAGATCGCGCTCATCGGCTGCTGGAACGGCTTGAAGGTCGAAGGCGGCGCCGCCGCGGTCGGACAGGCCACGACGAGGACGGTAGTCCTGGCCTCGATCTGCGTGCTGATGTCCGACTTTTTCCTGACGAAGCTCTTCCTGGCGCTCTGACCCCATGAGCGCGACCACCGGACCGACACCCACGGGCAAGCCCGCCCCGGCGCCCGCCGGCGAGACGATCGTCGAGTTCGACAACGTCTGGAAGCGCTACGGCGGCAAAGAGATCCTGGCGGGAGTCAACCTGAATATCCGCCGCGGGGAAATCGTCTGCGTGCTGGGGCCCTCCGGGACCGGAAAGAGCGTGACGCTCCGCCACATCAACGGGCTGACGAAGCCGGACGAGGGAGACGTGCGCGTCTTCGGCCAGTCGGTCATCCCCCTCTCGGAAGAACAGCTTTCGCCGATCCGCCGGCGCCTCGCGATGCTCTTCCAGGGTGGCGCGCTCTTCGACTCCATGAACGTCGAGAAGAACGTCGGCTTTCCACTGCGGGAGCACACGGATAAGTCGCCGAAGGAGATCGCCGAGACCGTGGCCGAGAAGCTCGCCATGGTGGGACTGCCGGGCACGCAGCGGAAGATGCCTTCGGAGCTCTCGGGAGGGATGCGCAAAAGGGTGGCGCTCGCCCGCTCGATTGCCCTGGAGCCGGAGGTCATCCTCTACGACGAGCCGACGACGGGACTGGACCCGCTGACCTCCGAGAAGATCGGGCAGCTCATCGTGGACATCAACCACCGCATCCGCACGACCTCGGTCGTCGTCACCCACGACGTCGTCATGGCGCGCACGGTCGCCAACCGGCTGGCCTTCCTCCACCAGGGCCGGTTCCAGTTCATCGGCACGTTCGAGGAAGCCACGCGGTCCGGGCCCCCGGTGCTCATGGAGTACTTCCGCTCAATGGGATTCCCCTGCGGGACGGGCACGAGCACGATCCCCGTCCTCAAGAGCTAGGAGAGTAAATGGTCGGTGAGTTTCAGGTCGGCAAGCGGTTTCGCGTCGGCATCGTCGTCCTGATCGCGCTCTTCGCGGTCATGATCGGCATTTTCATGGTCGGGCAGCGGGCCAACCTGTTCCGCAAGAAGTTCCCGTACGAGACCCGCTTCGACTCGGCGTCCGGCCTCGTGGCCGGCAACCCGGTGCGGTTGAATGGCGTGACGGTCGGCAATGTTCTCGAAGTCATCCTCTCCCCCGACCCGGCCGACCGGACCGTCCGCGTCGTGTACGACGTGGACCGGCGGGCCGCCCCGCGCCTGCGCAAGGGGACGCGGGCGGCGATCAAGACGATCGGCCTTCTCGGCGACAAGTACGTCGAGCTCGAAGGGGGCACGGCCGAAGAGCCGGAGGTCGAGATCGGCGGCATGATCCCGGCGGCGCCGGGCGCGGGGATCGAGAAGCTGCTCGAGGGGGGCGGTGACCTGCTCGCGGACCTCTCGGGTATCGCGCGGTCCCTGAAGAACATCCTCCTGCGCACCGAACAGGGGAAGGGGTTCCTGGGCGCCCTGACCTCCGACAGCGAGGAGAGCACCCGGCTCGGCAACAACCTGAACTCGACGCTCGCCTCGTTGAACGGCATCATGCGGAAAGTCGAAGGCGGCCACGGCCTCGTCGGCAAGCTCCTGATCGACGAGAAGTACGGCAAGCAGACCGGCGACTCTCTCCAGGCCGCTCTCCACTCCCTGGAGGGAGTGTTCGGCAAGATCGACGAGGGGTTGCGGACCAACACCGGAGCGCTCCCGGCGCTCCTCTCGGACCCCGAAGGGAAGAAGAAAGTCTATGCGCTCGTCGACAACCTGTCCACCGCGGCGGGCTCGCTCGGGAACGTCATCCAGCAGCTCGAGAAGGGGCACGGCACTCTCTCGGTCCTGCTGCGGGACGAGCAGTTCAGCAGGGAGTTCACGGGGAATCTGCGGAGCTTCACGAAGAGCCTGGACTCGATCGGCCGCAAGCTCGACACCGGCCAGGGGACGGCCGGCAAGCTCATCAACGATCCGGCCATCTTCGACGCCGCCAACCACCTCGTGATCGGGATCGACGAATCCAGGCTCCTCCGCTGGCTCATCCGAAACCGCCAGAGATCCGGGATCCAGAAGACGTACGTCCAGGAAGGTGGACCCGCCTCCTCGCCCGACGAGCCGGCGGTCACGCCGTCGCCGGCCCCGGCGCCTCTGCCGACGCGGCGTCCGAGTTGAGCGCCGTGCCGAACCGATGAGGGCCCGGGCCGCGGCCGGTGCCACGGACTTCCCCCCGGCGCAGCGGCGTCTCGCGCGGATTGGCTCATGAACATCTGCATGGTCGGGACCGGGTATGTCGGCCTGGTGACGGGGGCGTGCCTCGCCGACCTGGGCATGAACGTGATTTGCGTGGACAAGGACGAGGCGAAGATCGAAGCGCTCGGGCGGGGCGTTATCCCGATCTACGAGCCGGGGCTCGAGGAGCTCGTGGCCCGCAACGAGCGCAAGGGACGGCTGCGCTTTACGACGGACCTGAAGGCCGGCATCGAGAGCGCGCTCGTCATCTTCATCGCCGTGGGCACGCCGCCCCGGCCCGACGGCTCCCCCGACCTGACGTTCGTTCGCGAGGTCGCGGAGGCCGTGGCCGAGCACATGAACGATTACAAGGTCGTCGTCACGAAGTCGACGGTCCCGACCGGCACGGGAAAGATGATCACGGACATCATCCGCGGCAAGAACGGGAGATTCGAGTTCTCGATCGTCTCGAACCCCGAGTTCCTCCGCGAGGGCTCGGCCGTCAACGACTTCCTCCACCCCGACCGCATCGTGATCGGCTGCTCCGACACCCGCGCGATCGAGATCATGAAGGAGGTCTACAAGCCGCTCTTCCTGCGCGAGACGCCTTTCGTCATCACCGACGTCGCCTCGGCCGAGCTCATCAAGTACGCCTCGAACGGTTTCCTGGCCGTGAAGATCTCGTTCATCAACGAGATCGCGCAGCTCTGCGAGCTGATGGGCGCCAACGTCCAGGCCGTCGCGACCGGCATGGGGCTCGATCCCCGCATCGGCCCCCGTTTCCTGCGGCCGGGCCCGGGCTTCGGAGGCTCCTGCTTCCCGAAGGACACCTCGGCGGCGGCGGATATCGCCCGCAACCTCGGCACGACCTTCGAGCTGATCGAGGCGACTATCCGGGTCAATGCTCGGACGAAGGCGCGCATGCTCGACAAGATCAAGGGCGCCGCCGGTCCGCTCCCCGGCAAGACAGCGGCCGTCCTCGGCCTCTCTTTCAAGCCCGAGACCGACGACATCCGCGAGTCGCCGGCGCTGGCGGTCGTCGAGGACCTCCTGGAGGCCGGCGTCCGTGTGCGCGCGTTCGACCCGGCGGCCATGGAAAACGCGAAAGCGATCTTCCCGCAACTCCACTACGCCAAAGACGCCTACGACTGCGCCGCGGGCGCCGACTTCGTGGTTCTTGCGACGGAATGGAACGAATTCCGGGCTCTCGACCTCGAAGAGCTCGCGCGCGCCGTCCGGTCCAGGACGATGATCGACCTGAGAAACGTCTACGACCCCGACGAGCTCCGAGCCGCCGGCTGGAGCTACACGGGAGTGGGACGATCATGAGCAGCCCCGTAAAACGTAAAACGTTAAACGTGAAACGAAGCCGGACCCCGAGTCACGTTTTACGTTTTACGTTTCACGTTTCACGACCCGATTGGAGACGCGAGTGATGCGCGTCATAGTCACCGGGGGCGCGGGCTTCCTCGGAAGCCACCTCTGCGAGCGGCTGCTCGCGGAAGGGCACGAGGTCCTCGCGATGGACAACCTGCTGACGGGGAACCTGCGCAACATCGCGCACCTCTCCGGCGAGCGATTCCGGTTCGTGCGCCACGACGTCACGCAGTTCATCGCCGTCGAGGGACCGGTCGACGCGGTGCTGCATTTCGCGTCGCCCGCCTCGCCGATCGACTACCTGCTGCTCCCGATCCAGACACTCAAGGTCGGCTCGCTCGGCACGCACAACGCGCTCGGCCTCGCCATGACGAAGTCGGCCCGCTTCCTCCTCGCTTCGACTTCGGAGGTCTACGGCGACCCGCTCGTCCACCCCCAGCCGGAGAGCTACTGGGGCAACGTAAACCCGATCGGCCCCCGCGGCGTCTACGACGAGGCCAAGCGGTTCGCCGAGGCGATGACGATGGCCTACCGCCGGGCACACGGCGTCGACACGCGCATCGTGCGGATCTTCAACACCTACGGGGAGCGGATGCGGCCGCGGGACGGCCGCGTGGTCCCGGCGCTGATCTCCCAGGCCCTGGCCGGCGAGCCGATGACCGTCTTCGGCGACGGCTCGCAGACCCGGTCCTTCTGTTACGTGTCGGACCTGATCGAGGGGATCTACCGGCTGCTACTCTCCGGCGAGCCAGACCCCGTCAACATCGGCAACCCGAGCGAGTTGTCCGTGCTCGAATTCGCGCACACGATCCGGAAGCTGACCGGCACCCGCAGCGAGATCGTTTTCAAGCCTCTCCCGGAAGACGACCCGAAAGTCCGTCAGCCTGACATCAGCCGCGCGCGAGCGCTCCTCGGGTGGGAACCAAAGGTCAAATTGGAAGAAGGGCTGTCGAGAACGATCGAGTATTTCCGCCAGCTCGGCAGTTGACGACCAGTTTGGAATTGTGAATTGTGAGTTGTGAATTGTGAGTTGTGAATTAAACGTGGGCCCGCGGGCCTTATTCGCAATTCACAATTCGCAATTCACAATTGCTCTCCGTTGTCCCCGATGGCCTCGACG
>Ga0209009_1000134_pt1 | contig 30623 bp, 32 predicted proteins | sample BlaSpr_A8_OM3_M2_FD_187979 | JGI IMG/M metagenome (GOLD analysis project Ga0209009, IMG submission 187979) | Forest soil microbial communities from Thunder Bay, Ontario, Canada - Black Spruce, Ontario site 2_A8_OM3_M2 (SPAdes) (version 2) | ecosystem: Environmental > Terrestrial > Soil > Boreal... | reverse complement strand
GCAGGTAAACATGATGTTGTGGCTGTCATGTACCTTGGAAAGGTGATAAAAAGAGCCCGGTTGTTTCGGATAGGGGACCACGTCTGAACGACCGTTGTGTTGAATCTTGATGTAGCCCTCTTCGATATCGATATTGGGGGTACCGTATTCACCCATCGTTCCAAGCTTCACCAGATGGCAATCGGGAGCAAATTCGCGAATGGCGAAAAGCAGATTCAATGTTCCGACAACATTGTTCACCTGCGTGAAAACGGCGTGGTTGCGGTCGATCATTGAGTACGGTGCGGACCGTTGCTCAGCGAAATGGACAACCGCCTCCGGCTCTAATTCTCTGATCGCGGAAGCCAGAAAATCGTAGTCCGTCACATCGCCGACAAAAAGCTCGATGGTATTGCCCGTGACTGCACGCCAAACCCTCAGTCTTTCCGCGAGCGGACGGATTGGAGTTAGCGTTTCCGCTCCAAGCTCGTGATCCCACTGTCGACGCGCAAAATTATCGACTATGGCGACAGAGTGCCCAGTCGCCGATAAATGCAACGCCGTAGCCCAACCGCAATAACCGTCTCCACCAAGTACCGCGATTCTCATGTCGCCTCCGCGATCTTTATTTCACCCAGGACTCTTGAACAGCGCCCTCCGCACTGTGTCATCAGTAAATGCTCCCTTATCAGATGATGGACGTTCGATAATAGCTTCTCAGAAGATCCCGTTACAATATTTTTCCTTTCAACATGTGAGATCCGTGACAGATCAGCTCCCGCGCTTGCGAAAATCGCTATTCCAGAACGCAGAAACACAAAGAAAAGCCAGGAGCGCAAACAGTCCCAGCAATATCCACTCGACCATCCGAATTCTCCCGGCGAAGTGACATCACTTCCGAGATTTTGATCATCACTCCACATCGCGGCGTGATTGGCGTGATTTCCCGTAAATCTTGGTTTGGGATTGATGGTTTGTCGATCGCGAATTCCATCATTCGCGTTACCCAAATGTCGACCGATTCATACGCCTTAATTTTCGACGTTGACATGCTTAGCCTCCGAGGAACTTGAAGAAGAACCGGACGCGCGCATCCCGATGCCGATCTCCATAGCCGTATTCTTGGGGAACACGAGATCGCGACCGCGCGCTATAAAGTGTGAATAGATCGACATGCCTGCGCCATATGCACCCATGGCCATGCCAAGCGGCTGCGAGTGCACGAACGCGCCTATAAAAATACCCACAAGCTTGAATCCCCCAACGCCACCTGCCACTCGACCGCCAGTGGTTCCACTTGTACTGCCGGCGCCTCCATCACTATCGGTGTGAGAAGAAGCGAAGGCCAACGCAACGGCAACTCCGGTTGCTAAATATCGCGTCTTCGGAGTGTTGGCTTCGGCCCCACCTTCTGAATCCAATTTTACGTCCTGTTCCTTGCCTGACTGGACTCCCTCTAAGCTTGCCTGCACTTTTTGCTCGATGCCGTCTGGCAGGACCAGTTCGTGGAACGCCATTCGGAGCTGTCCGTTACGGCTAAAACGGCGGGCTGGTCGAACCTGGACCACGGAACCTTTCAGACGGCTTCCCTCAGGAAGAACAAGGCGTGTTCCGTCAAACAATGGTTGCGAGAGGACCGCTTCGACATCCTCGCCGTTCTCAGCCGTAGCCGAACTCAGCCCGGTCATAAGCCGGACGTGTACAGAACTGCCGGATGGGGGTGGAGTATTGATTGAAGCCGCAATTTCTGGAGTCAAGAGCTCGACTCCAAAGTCGAGAGGTTCTACAAGCTCGGCGAAATAGACGGTTCCAGCATCGATGTACTGTGGGTGAACGGGAAGTTGAGCGACTGCATATTTTTCAATTTTGTGAATTTTGCCGGGCTCGTGCACCTGCTTCATTGCATCTTCCCACTGTTGCTTAGCTTCCTGTTTTGCTTGGTCAGCCTTCTGTGAGGCAGCATCTTTTACACCTTGTTTTTTAGCCTCATCTGCGGCGGCAATGAACTGGACGACTTGACCCGAGCCAACGGTCACGGTGGTGTGGATCGGGATATGCTGGCCGCCGGTAAGTTCGAGATCGTCAAACTCGACCTGCACTTGCCGAGCAGGCGTAAACTCCGCATTCAAGACGTCGAGGGTGCGTTTTACGGCAGAAACACCTTCGAGCTGGGTGATCTGCCCTGTAACTCCTGTACCGACGGGCACGACAAGTTTGTCAAACGCATACACTGGCTCAGCCACTAAACCGTGAATCGGCTGCCCAACTTTCTGAATTCTCACTTCCTTATCCAAAACAACCTGCACTGCAGTGCCTTTCGGCACTTTCAGAGGTATTGTTTCGCCGGTTGAAGATCTAACCGGGGTAGCTAGGGCTTGCGTCAACTTCGAGTTGGGCGCAGAAACGGAGGTGGGCGCAGTATCCTGTGCCTGCACAGCGCTCGCACAGATGCATGTCAAGAGAACAGCAGGAATTACTATGCCTGCACCCATCTTGACCTCCTTTCAGCCGATCGCCGAACCTCGGCGCGTCGCCGTGCGCTCTTGTTGAAGAAGCTTCTAAAGTTGCTAAGGGCTTCGTAGGCAATCGTCATTTCAACCTACGCCGGCAGCTCCTGCTCAATACCGTTCAGAATAATCGGACCGCAAATTTGAGAGCACTGGAACCCCTAAGGGCTTTCCGGCGATTTCTTCTGAGCGAAAAATCGCACGTCGAATACTGCACAACAAATCTTAAATCTTTAAGACTTTAAGTCAAGAGAAGTCTTGGCCGACCTAAGGAGGTATCTGAAGCAGTTGACGCTGGAAGGGTTGTAAGCTTCGTCGAATCTCTTACGGCTTAGGCGTTCGATCCGCATCGCCATCGTCGCCATCTCTTCTGCCGACAGCCAAGTGCCCGAGCGCACCAATCGCCGCGGCGGCAGCCGTCTTCCGCCAGGACGGCGCACTTTGGCCAGGTCTTGGCATCGACGGATCCTTCCCGTCTGCACCGGAAGTCTTGGCGATGGGCGCCCCCGGTTCGCGGCTTGAGTCGCCGTCGAGCGAAGGACTCACAGGCGAGTAGCGCATCGCGGCAGCAGGCTGAGCCACGACTTCATCCATCTCGGGTTTTTCTTCGGGCGCCTGTGGCGCATCCACATGAAGCTGGAGGCGTGCGCTAAGCTTCGGGACTTCGCTACGGCGGACTGCGGGCCGAACGAGAGACGGGACTGCGGCGATAATTCGAGGGGCGTCCCCCGCAAGGTTGACGGCAAGGGTCAGCAAAGGCCAACCGACAGCAAACAGAGACAGGGCCGCGGCGCCGGCGGCTGTCGCCAATGCTCGAATCACGGGCCCATGGCGCTGTCTTTCGGCGAGCAGCGTTTTTACCCGGAACGCTAAGAACGAGTCCAGCAGCCCCAGATGACTCGGCGGCTCGAGCCTCAGACCAAGAATCTGACGGCGCGCCAGTCGCGTCAGGCACAACGCATAATCTTGCCGCCGTCCGTGCCGCAAGTCCATAACCGCCATGTCGCAGGCTAGTTCCCGGTCGCGCGACAAATTGCGCAACGCGAGCCACACGACGGGATGGAAGAAAAGCAAGCACGCGGCGAGCTCCGCGAGCGTGTTCCACAGGAAGTCCCGGCGCTTCACATGCATCAGCTCATGGTAAAGAACGTCGACGATTTGTTCATCGTCCAGATATGCATCAATGCCTTCCGGCATGATCACCATCGGATTCCACGCGTACGCCGTACCCGGAGAACTCAGTCCCGGCAGCTCCCTAATCAGGCACCGTGAAATCTGCAGGCGGCCGCACTCTTCGACAAAGATGGCCTCGAGCTCAGAGGTCACGAGTCGGGCTTGGGATACGGTTTCGCGGAGCCGCAGACGGCGTCGCGCGAAGCGGACGAGCATCGCCGCCGCACCTGCGAGGTAGATCCAGAAAATAACAGCCATGGCGGATGCAACGCTGCCATTCCACGAATGCGGAATGGTTAGCGTCGTTATAGTTCGACGAGGAGTGGGGGCCGACGAACTAAACAAGGTCGTTGAGGATGCCAAACGCGGGGCGCGCTGCACGTCCAACATCTGGTTCACGGCCGCAAACCAATAAAAGCATGAGGCGGCAAGGAAAACGAGCCACAGAGTGTGCCGCACGGTTGCTCGCGAGGCAAGATGTCCCAGTGCATAGCACAACAGATACGCAGCGAGGATGCGGATCACTGCGCCGCCGAGAAGCTCCAGCGCCGGAATGTGGCTTGAGGTCATTTACTTTGGCGCATCGTCCTCGGTTTTCCGCTGCCGATAATCGTGAATCAGCGCTTCGAGTTCGTTCAGCTCCCGCTCGTTCACGGTATTGCGATCAAGCAAGTTCATCATCAGCGCCGAAGGCGATCCTCCAAAAGTGCGCTCGAGAAGATGCTTCGTCAAGCGACCTCCGACTTCATCGCGCGTTACTCGCGATCTGAAAACAAAGGCCCGGCCGCGCTGCGTGTGCTGGACAAATCCCTTTCTTTCCATGATGCGGAGCAGGCTTTGTACGGTTTTGTAATTAGGCGGACGGTTAGAGGACAGCCGGCCGATGATATCCTCGACCGTGCTTTCCCCATATTCCCACAGGGCACGCAATATCAGAAGTTCCGCATCGGTAGGTACACCCGTCTTTGACGCAGAGCGTGATCGCCGTCTCATAATCGTCTTAGGAGTTTAAGACCGCAGCATCCTGACGTCAATCTAAGTCATATATTACGCCCTCAAGAATAGGCTCTTGGACGCGCTCGAGTCGGTGAGGCGAGCTTCGCTGGAATAAGGACCTACTTGGCCACTTGGATGGATCCACCTGTATCCACCTCGACGTTTACCCCCACGCGGTGCATGGCACGTCAAACGTGCAGCTTCCTTTCCGCGATCCGCGGACATTTCCACATGAACCATTCGACGAGTGCATGGTCGGAGCCGCGAATTGAGAAAATGCCATGCAGCTTCAAATTAAATCCAGTCCATCCATGTCAGGAAGACAGTGATCGATGATGAAGGCGTCGTGGCTGCCTTCCAAAGCCTTCAGTTCTCCTGTCTTTGCATTGCTGGCCGTGTACACCTGATAGCCAGCCTCTCCTAGCGCCCGCCGAAGGAATCCTTGAATGGGTATGACATCTTCCACCAGGAGCAATCGCATTGAACTATGTCCACCTTTCCCGAAACTCTACACCCGAACGTAGGATGCGGAAAAGCTCTCAAATGTTGATCGCGGTTTGTGTTATCGACTGGTGTTCTATTGGTGATCGCTGTCGTCTAGACGCTTTGGAATTCTCATTCGTAGCGCAGCGCTTCAGTGGGATGCAGTTTTGCTGCACGATTGGCAGGTAGATAACCGAACAACAGTCCCGTCGAGCAAGACACGATGAAAGCCAGCACTACAGAGAGCCATGATACCGGGATAGTTATTCCGCCCACTTCTGGAAAAAAGCGGATAAATGAGTTGATGGTCGCTGGAATGGAGATTGCAAGGGCTATTCCGGCCAGCGCGCCAGTTCCACTGATTAGCAGGGCTTCCAAGAGGAATTGATAAAGGATGGCGTCACGTCGTGCTCCGATGGCTTTGCGAATTCCGATTTCGTGTGTGCGCTCCGTTACGGTGACAAGCATAATATTCATAATTCCGACACCGCTAATGGTCAAAGCGATGAGTGCGATCAGAACCAGCAAGATTGTCAACGCCAGCGAAATTCGATGCGCTGCTTCGAGGATACCAGCCAGATTTTCCACACTATACCTTGCATCGGGACGATGTCTGCTTTGCAGGACATCCGCAACCGCTCTTGTCACGCTTGCGACATCCTCAGCACGATCTGCTTGGACGTAAAGAGTGTGAAAGACCTCCGTTCCGGTGTAATACTTGATTAGAGAGAAGGGGACAACCACGGATTCTGTTCGAATCTCAGTCTGACCGAATGTTGCTACGCGCTCCTTAAAAACGCCGATGACTGTAAAGTGAAGTTCGCCCAGTCGTATGTCTTTCCCGATAGGATTTTCGGATCGAAAAAGAAGGTTCGACAGGGCTTGCGTCAGCAAGCAAACCTTACTCTGTGTCAGTAGGTCGTCCTGGTCCAAGTAGCGCCCCTCAAGTACAACTAGGTTGCGAATCTTCTGATATCCTGAGGTGACACCGACCATGTTAACGGGATGTTCCCGGCCACTGATGCTTATTAACATCGGTATATCTGCTATTCCGGCAACTTCGACGACGCTCGGGACGCTTTGCTTCATCGCCTCAAGATCGCCAGGCGTTATTTCGTCCGCGCGCGACATGGGCGTTGAGGTGGAATGAATCAGTCCAGCGTAGATCAGATTGGATCCCACGGCTTCGATTTGGCCGATTACGTAACGCTTTCCCGTTAGAGAAGCTGTGACAACGAGCACGATACACGCGCTTCCTATCACCACCCCGAGCATTGTCAGCATCGCGCGGACTTTATTGGCGCCGAGCGCTTGCAAAGCAAGCTTCCATGTTTCAGTCCATTCCATTGGCGTTGTTCGCGGAGCTCGCATGTTTACCTCTTGACTCGGATGCAACTCGACAAATCGGAGTTTCCACGTTCTAGATGAGTATCAAACTTTTGGGTTAATGTCTCCGATCAGAATCCATGTTTCTTAATTATTTTGTAACAACCACATAAACGGGCCAAACCGGTTTTAACACATTCGTTTAGAAAGCCAGCAAAAACCGCGTAAGTTGCGAGGAGGACCCAACACCTCAGCCCGTCCGCGACGCTCGATTTCCTTGTCGATCAAACTTGGGAAAACCATCACAAGCCACAATTTGGAATGGTTGCTTTTTTAAGGTGCCAAGCACGCAGAGCAACTGTCAGGTAAGTGAGAGGTTGGCAAAAGCGGCAGTGCTTAGTGGACTGCACGAGGTTTACAAGCATACGTCCACTAGGTTAAGAACCTTAAGCGTGTGAATTAGCCCATGGAACAGTGCGCACTAGCATCGTACAGCTTTCCTAAATGCGTTTACTCATGCATTGGGGTCCAAAGTTCAGCGAAGGCTACGGAGGCAAACTGGATTTCGCGGGAGAACACTCCTGCTACGCCTTCACAGGCTATATGGGAGGGCGCTCTCGAGTCCGGCTGCAGGATTGCTCGGAAACTAGTTCATCGCGACGAAGGAACTTAGCAAGCTCATCCCCCAATCAAAAGAACCGGTCGGCGTTCCCGAATTTTGGTATCGAAGAACTCTTGACCTAGCCTCTCGAGGTCGTAGTAGTTGAATCCCGAAGAACTAGAAACATCTGCTGCCGTATCACGGACTCGTAGGTTTTGAGGCGTCGTGTCGCTGGTGCACCTGAACTTGATGGTCATGGACAAATTCAAGATAAGGACCGGCGGAGATCCGGATCTCCGCCGGCTGCTGTGATGCCGCGATTCCCAACTTCTGTCTTAATCGCCGGCAACCACATTCTGTTTTGTATCTCGCGCGAGTTCGTGCCGTTCGACTTTCGGATACAAGAATTCATGTCCCTCCGTACGGTTCAGATAGAACCAAGCAACAATCGCCTGGGTCTTTCCGTCACCCGGATTCGCGACCACGACTGCGGCGGGTACGGTGGTTTCCGGTCTCTTGCGTGTAATTGTGAAGAGCGACGCGATTAGCTCGTGCTGTTCAGTGAAGATTTGAACGATATCTGGGTCACCGTTTCGAGCCATTTGAATCCAATAGCTCCCAGCCGGAAGAATCTTGCCGGGGATTTGAACTGGCTGGTTAAAGGTTACCTTGGTGGCCTGATTTGCTTGGTCTGCGTGCAGAACGGGCACCAGGATTGCGGTTGCAAAAGCTAAACAAAGAATTGAAAGCATCTTTCTAATAAGCATTTGGTATTTCCTCCTCGTACAGAAGACCGCTGCCTGTGAATTTTTATTCCGACGGACTTTATTTTTTAATCAATAGGTCTTGCGGGAATGAGCAAAGTTCGGCGGGTCTACCCGTTTATTTATTTCTATCAATGCCGAGAGCTGTGGCCTTAGCGATAGCGAAAGTCTGAAACTAACAAACGAAGCTGCGGCCCGATGTCGGGGCGGGCCGCAGTTCCACGCGGGCACTAAAACGTGAGCGATGTTTTGATCTGAATAATACGCACGGAAGCATCTCCGCCGAGTCCCGAGCCGAGAATGCTGGTCGGTTCACTGACTGCTGAGGAGATTGATCCGAGTGCGCCAGTGAGATCGTTATTGGGGAGATTGAAATTCGGATGGTTGAACAGATTGAAGAACTGGAAGGCAACCCCGAACTCACCTTTTTCCCAGCGAGGAATTTTTGTCAGCTTTTGAGCCGTAAAATCGGTGTTCCAGTAGTCCGGCCCACGGAAAATATTCCGCAGTCCACCGACGAAATTCTTTTCAGTTCCCGAGGGTACAAATTGAGCGACCGTAACGCAGGGAGTCACACCTGTTGCGGCGCCCTCGCCGCAATTGGAGGTCGGTCCACCAAGGAACTGCGGGAGGACAACACCACCGAAATTTTGCGCAGATAGAATTCCATCAAGGCCGCCGTCTACCACGGAGTAAGGAAGGCCGCTGCGCGCAAAAATCGTGCCGGACACTTGCCAACCGTCTACCAGAGGCGTCCAGCCATGTCCCCGCAACGCACGACGAAGCGGCAATTCCCAAACGTAGGTTGCGCTGAAGTAATTACGGACGTCGTAATCTGAAGGTCCGTAGTTATCGTGGATGTTGAACGGGTTTACGGCCGAGGTGACAGAAGTCCCCGAAAAGAAGACATTCGGATCGCCGCCATTGGATACGTCGTCGAAGGCATGGCTATAGGTGTAGTTGGCCAGCAGCACGCCTTTTCCCCAGCCGCCATTGATGTTGTGCTTGAAGGAAAGGGTCACGCCCTCGTAATTCGATATGCCGTTGGTATCAAGAAGACTCACGGTGCCGAACCGAGGATCGAACGGAGCAGCCGGTAGACCGACGAATGCCGGAACAGCGGCGCATGCCCCGACGCCTGGAGTGCAAAATGCGTTTACGCCATTGCGATCCACCAGGTCGTGAATGCTGTGATTTCCGTTGTAACTAACATCGAAGGAACTATTTTTACCAAGAGCCTGTTGGATTTCCAAACTCCATTTCTGGAACTGGGCAATCTTAGTCTGTTTATTAGCACTGAACAGACTCGGTGGCGCGAAGTTTGGAACATTCGCCTGAATTTGAGCCAGTGTTTGGTTATTTTTGAAACCGTTGATCAATCCTGTGTTGCTTGCCGCCGCCTGAGCGAATAAGTTACCGCCGTTGAGAGTTTCGCCCGGGGCGATGTTGCTTCCTGCGACTACGAAGGTGTTGACTCCGGGAGCGTTGGAAGCGAAGTTGTCAGTGAACACTGCCGGGAAGGCATCGTTGAAAAGTCCGATTCCTCCGCGGATGACTGTGCTGCGCGATCCGCGAGGCGACCACGCGAATCCGAACCGAGGCTGCCAAAGAATCGAGCTTAGGCCTTGCAGCTCCTGGTGCAATCCCTGCAGGACGTCCGTGCTGTACGGAACGTTCACGTTATTGTCGGCCAAAAGGAATGGGGCGTTCAGCCGATTGAAGCAATTGGTTTGGCAGACTGGGTTGGACTCGTGTTCCACTCGAAGCGCCAGGGTGAATGTGAGGTTCGACTTTATTTTCCAGTCGTCTTCCCCGTAAAAAGCCAGAGTATACAGTGCGATGGGCTGCGACAAAGCGCTGGGAAAGCTTTGTTGCAGAACCGAACTCGTGCCCGTTGCCGGGTCCACACCACCATTGAAGAAAGCCGCAACCGAATTGGGTGTTATCAAACCACTTGTGAATACGCCGAAGTCTTTATCGCTTACATCGTAGCGGAGAAACTTAGTTCCGAATTTGAGTGTGTGATTGCCCAACGTCTTCGAAAGGTCATCGCCAATCTGATACTGCGTGACGTTTCGTCCTTGGGGGAAGAACGCATCCCCTGCACCGCCGGCGGCAGCTCCACCGATGTTGAACCACGGAACGTTGGCATTGCCGAAAGCGATGGTTGTTGGAAACGCCGCAAGGGTGGCCGCGCGGTTTGTATTGTCGAAGATCGCGCTGTACCACTGCCCTGACAGAATGAACTGATTCACCATGGTCGAACCGAATGTGTGTGTTTCGTTCAACTGGCCTTGCCATTGCGGCTGGGTGCTCGTGATGTTGAACAGTGGGCTGATCGGGTCCGTATCGGAAGCTTGCACACCCTTGTCGTATAGAATGCGCAGAAACAGCCGATCGTTAGTCGTAGCGTTGTAATCGATGCGACCTGCAAATTGCTGTTCGTGAGTGAGATTGTTGTCGGCTGCCTGGAAGAAAGAGGAACAAGCGACACCAGCTCCCAAACCAGTGAATCCGTTGCATCCTAGGGGGTCAGTAGACAAAGGCCCGGCGCCTGGCACGGCGTTGGCTGCTCCCTTGGCGTTATTGTAAAGATTGAAAATATTCTGATAGAAAGCGACTGTTGCCGAATTGGCAGGGAAACCATCTTTGTTTTCTAAATTAGCGATGGTAGCTGTTTGAAACGCCTGGCTTGGAAACGCGACTGCGGTGCTTACCGGAACTACGACCCGCAGACCTTCAGTGTTGAAAAAAAAGAACGCCTTGTCTTTCTTGATAGGACCTCCGAAAGAACCGGCCCACTGGTTAGCGTTGCTGAAGTTCTTCGGATCGCCCGCATGGTTCAAGAACCAATCGTTCGCGTTGAGAGCGCTTCCATTCCAATAGTAGATCGCATTGCCGTGGAAATCGTTACTACCGGACTTTGTGACGTAGTTGACGTTGGCACCGGCCAGACTGCCATATTCGGCGGAATACCCGGTGCTTACAATGGTGCTCTCCTGGACTTCGTTCGCCCCAAGCAGCAGGTTCGTGGCGCCGGAGTTATTCAAATTTAAGAACGGATCGTTGTCATCCATTCCGTTAAGAGTAAATAAATTCGACGCGGCGCTGACTCCATGGTCAGAGAAGTTACCCAATCCCCCTGCCGTATTCATCACCACGCCCGGGGCTGACTGAATAAAAGCAGTAAGGTCATTCCCAGGGTTCGGAACTGCAGCGAGTTGCTGCTGGCTAAAGGTGGTTGCGACATTGCCGTTTTCTGTTTGAATTAGCGGCTCAGATTCCCCGGCGACGGTTACCGTCTGCGACGCCGACCCAATCGTAAGCTGCACATCTGCGCTAGTCACTTGTCCGAGGGCAACGTCCACTACCATTCCAGCTTCCTGGAAACCAGAGGAAGTCACAGTGATCGTATATTTGCTTGGGTTCAGGAGTTGGAAGCGATACACGCCCTCTTTGTTTGTCTCTGCGCTCTGCGTGGATCCCTTTGCATTATCCTTAAGCGTGACCTTCGCTTTCCCGACGACTGCGCCGGACGGATCGGTAACTACGCCTGTAATTTCACCGGTGGTCTGTGTTTGCGCGGGAAGTCGCAACGCGGAAAACGAGACCACAAATAGCAGAAGCACGCTCAGTAAGAACAATCTTTTGGGATTCATTGAGTTTTTAGTCTCCATGTAAATTTGTGTTTCTTCCGAGATAACTCGCTCACAAGATAAGGCCCCACGAATCGAAACTTTCTAGACGATCTCGATTCGAGCGCGCTAAGAGACTGACTGCTGGCTCGTCGTCCTCTGCTCGTTCTCGTTACTCTTGCCAGTGTCCAGACTGCGAATTGGCCAAAAAATTCCCCCCTGCATAAAATTCTCGTTGAATATTTGCCTGCGTGGCCCGGAATGCCGTCTGTCGAATGCCTGTTGCCTGATAGAAACCACATGTGTGTTCGGAAGCCGCGTCGGTCAGCTCCCCGGCGGCGATCAATCTCACAGCCGGAGAGCTGACTAACAAGCGGACGGGGTTAGTCCCCGGCCACGATGGTGAATTGCTTGTCCTTCGCTAGTTCACTCTGCACCTGCTTGGGGTACAGGAATTCATGGCCTGTCGTTCTGCCGGGATAGAACCAAGTCACGATTGCCTGATGCTGCGAGGAGCCGCGTTCCGCAAAGGTGAAGGCGGTGTTGTTGGTTGGCTGCGGGCGCTCGGCATCAATTGTGAGAAGAGTTGCATACAGCATTGTTCGATCAACGCTGAAGATACTGACCAGATGATGTTCGTTGATGTCGTCAGGCAGAACAAACCAGTAGGTTCCCGCAGGCAGGACACGTCCGGGGATTTGAACCGGCCGATCAAATGTGACTTTGATGGCCTGATTCGACTCATCCGCGCGTGCAGCAGGCAGGACAATCAAAAACGCAAGCAATAACGCAATAGTGACAAAATTCCTCACGATAGTAAGTCCCTTCATAACAGCTCCTTTTTTTCGCATTGCGGCCGGCTGATGCACCGATTTCTTTTTTTGCTACTTCTCTTTGTGCTTTCAACTTGTGCCGTCATGTATAGGACGATCGAGCGCGGCTGGAGAATGTAAACGGTTTGTCAAACGCTTGTAAGAACGGTCAACTAATCCGCGTGTTGTAGGTTTTCGAAAGTGGTAGGCGAAACGCGAGAGATATGGAGGACACTGAGACCGCTAGCAATTATGAAAAGGTAGCTTTAGAAAACGTTGGTGTCGGTCGACCTCGCAAACAGGAGGGCTCGCGAGGCGTGCGTTGTGTGGGAGCCTTTGAACGAAATAAGTTCGTGAAAGATAAATCTTTATTCTTCTATAAGCTGCGCGAACTGCTGAAGCTCGTCGGTACTTAGATCAGAGACAGCGCATAGATGCATGCCGTCGCGCTCCCCGATGTATGTTGTAACCCTGGCTAGATTCCGAATTGAGACTATTGTTGGTCTGTTTGTCCGGAGATAACGGCATTATCGGTGCCCCTGCCCAGAGGACTCACTGAGAGGGGGGCCGGGGCAGGCTATTTCGAGCAGGGGTGCTCTGCCCCGGTGACTGATGGGGACGCTGGAAGAACAATGCCAAGAGCCTAGGTCGGAAATATTCCCGGAAAAACGCTACTGATCCACAACTAGCTGACCTTTCATGCCTCGATGCCCAAGTCCACAGACGTGGCAGCACTTGAATGAGTACGAACCGGCAGTTTGTGCCAGAAATTCAATCGTGGTTGTTTCGCCCTTCTTCAATTGCCAACACTCCTGTGGCGAAGTGAATACCAGTCCGGCGGGACCATTCGAATTGGCGCCGTCGGGGACCGGAAAAATCGAAAAACCATGGTCATGGTCAATCGCGGTGATCTTGAGTTCAATTTTTGCTCCCCGCTTCACGTGAATAGGCGCGGATGAATACTCGTACTTCTTGGCGGTGACTTGTATGACTTGGGCGCTACCGTCGCCGGCACGCGCTGGCCTTAGATAGAGAAAAACTACGCTGACCTACACCCCAACAGCGGCCAAGACGAGCACTAAAGCATGTGCCACAAACTTCCTCATCGAACTTCCTGATTGCGCCAACTGCGGCGCCCTATGGTATCGCTGGCGCGTTGTGATTGGAGATTCACCGAAACTAGTCTCCGCTCGCAAATGTCATGCGAGTGGAATGAGCAAGTTCTTGCCTTTCCTGTTTTGGGTACACGAACTCATGGCCTTCTGCTTCACCGACAAAGAACCAAGCCACGATGGCCTGAGGCTGCGTCTGTCCACGATTCGCGAGCGTAATCGCAACCTCGGTGCCCCGCCCATCGCGCATTCGCGGAACCGAATAGAGTGTCGCTACCAGAGTCCGATCTTCGCGGAAAATCTGGACCAAGTGACGATTGTCGGTGTTGGCTAGCTGGAACCGATACGTCCCCGCTGGCAGCACTTGCCCTGGAATCTGGACGGGCTGGCTGAACGTGAACCGGGTCGTCTGATTCCAGTCGTCTGCATGCACTATCGGAATCGTAATAATGACCGCAAGCAATAAACCAAGAACGTACAGCGTCTTCGGAGCGTTCATCTATTGTCTCCTCGAAGATGTAGACATCCACTCGGGTCGCTTTATTCCCGAAAATCCATCCTTGGTCTGCTTTCTATGACGGGCAGTGCGAAGCAAATTTGCGGGGAGCAAGTCACTCCAACAAGTTAGCGGATCTTGCCGGCGAACCTCGGTTCGGAAACGCATATAATTTCACCGTGAAAAATCTTCAGCCGTCAATCAGTCTGGGCATTTCTGCTCCCAACAATTCCGCCAGACGGATAGGGAAGCAAAATGAGTCGCGGAATCTGTATTCGAGAACGATGCCCGCTCCGGTCGTGTTTGTCATTTTGCGCCTGCCTCTGCAAATGCTGCATCGGATTCAGCGAGATGCTTGCGCACGGCGTCCACGGTCAAACTCGAAATCCGAATGCCCAGTGTTGTTCTTGTCCGCGGCGAATTGAAAAGTACAACTGATTCCATTTTGTTCGGAATCTCTTTCAAAACTCCCACGTATTTCCCGCCTCCCGCCGAAACAATCGATGAGATTTCCGTGTCGCCCAGGTCGATAGCCGGCGCGGTATCAATATGCTGCTCCGATCGCTGTTTCAAATCCTTCACACTCTTCCAAACCGCGTCGCTCTCGCGTTTATTCCACCAGAATTGCTTCCGGTTGATTCTGAAAAGAGGAAACTGTCTCGTCGCCGGAGGAATACTTTGAAATCGAGGCAGATCGTAAACCGGAATTTTCAGTGCGACCGCGGCGTTACGTACCAGGTGTAATAGGTTCCCATCCCTGAGAGTAAGACCACCCACCAGAGGGCCAGCTCAATACGCATCCATAACTTCCAACGCTGAAAACGCCAAGAATAAGGAAGGATGTTGGCGCCGGCGACTAGAAGAATGTAGAGCCCGAGAAGTTCCGCTGTAGCCCCCAAAACGCCGTGGGCTAGGGCAACCGCGTAGTATCGTTTCCCGAAATGCCTCGGGAGTTTTGGCAGCACTCGCATGTGAAGAGACGGCCACATCACAACAGCAATCATGGGAAGGTTTAAGATCAGCACTACAGTTTGGCAAATGCCATGCGCGCGATAATGTTTCGCCCGTGCTAAGAAGGCGCCGGCGAGTAGTGCGATGCCCATTGCAATTTGGATCAGGAGGTTTAGGTCCGCACTAAGGCTGGCCCAGGTACCGAGGAATCCTTTCACGCTAGCCCTTCCATTTGCGCATCGCGTCCCGCGCACGCGTTGAAAGCGAAAGAGTCCCGGCTAGTTCGAGGCCGAGACCCTTTTTCACAACAGCATGCAGCTCTATTCAAGCGGCGCTGCAGCTCTATCATGAATTAGTGACAGCTTGCTAATTCGTTAGAGGCATCTTCCGAAGAACATGGGCGGATCACCGAAGAAAGCGCCTGATCCGGCTGATGCTTCAAGATCCACAGCCCGTCGCTGTTGGTGATGTAAACCAAATTGTGCACATCATCGGCGAGAGTGCTCGTTACCCCAGCGAAAGTTAGGATTGTTCGTGGATTCGCCGGATCACTTAGATCCAGCACCTTGAGAGTCTCGGTGCGAAGAACAGTTTCCGTCCTGGTATCTGGCGCTTCGGCTAAAGCCAGCCGTCCCGAAACCAGTTGCAATTTTCCCGCGGATGCATCGTTGGGCCAGGCCTCACTTTTGATGACATCCGGTTGGCCCGGCTTTGTGACATCCACAATCGCGAAACCGTTTTTGGAGAATTCCTCGATGTACAAATACTGTTTGTTGCCATTTTGCTGCAGTTCCAATTGATGCACGGTGATCCCCGGAAGTGGCAAGTGTGCGATAACAGACGCTGGTTCCGAGGTGGACGGGGAAGCTCGGTGTTTTGCGCCAGCGTTGGGCGAGATTGCCGCCAGCCCGGCCAGAAGCGCAGCCGCAGCGGTTACTTTATTTCTTACAATTGACTTGTTAGCGACTTTCATTTTTCTCTCCTTCCATCGTCAAATGCGTTCATCGTTCCAGACCGCCGCTCTCCGCAGATTATTCCCGTTGTTGGAAACGTCTGGCATGCGACGAAGACTTCCGTCTTCTCTAATGATCATGTTCGAGGTCCGGCCACAGCCGGTGGCATCTACGGCGGCCGCCACATCTATCAGCAAGTCCTGAAGAGCTAATTCAGACCGCGAAGCAGATATTTCGTTATCGATGTTCATCTGGTCTCCGAATTAATTGCGAACTTTTTACGAATTACTCGTGATCGAGTACACAGAAATTTGTTTGCAGGCCGTATTCTGAACACGGATGGAAAAACTCACTCGTATCCGTAGAATTCCTCAGCGCGGATATCTTCCTCAGCTATCCCTGAACTGACGAGCATCTGACGCACGCCATCAACCATGTCGGGAGGACCAGCGATGTAATAGATTGGAACTTTCAGATCTGGAATCCATTTGGATAGCATTTCGATCGTTATTCTCCCGGTTTCTCCGTGCCAGGGCCTTTTCGCTTTTTCAGGTTGTGTAATAGTGCAGATAAGTTTGTAGCAAGTGTTGTATTGCTCCATTTCTTGCAGTTCTTCCAGGAAGGCTGCTTCCTCAGGGACCCGAATGGAATAGAAGAGCAGAATTCGGCGAGAGGAAAATAATTCCGCCTCGCTCCATACGAAGCTGCGAAACGGCGTGATACCGATCCCCCCGGCCAGAAGCACCGCGGGCCGCGTGGTATTACGCGCAAGAGTCATCCTGCCGTACGGGCCCTGCAAAAGAAGTTCGCTGCCGGTCGGTAACGAATTGAGAGTCCGTTTGAACGCGGTGGCGCGCACGCGCATGGCCACCATCAGATTCCGTTCATGCGGCGCGCTGGCGATGGAGAGGGCACGGGTGTTGTCGTCCAAATCCGTGCCGCCCGGTTTCAGAAGAGTAAAATTGAAGAACTGTCCCGGCTGGAATTCGAACTCCTCGGGTTTCTCGAAATAGAAAGCAGTCGTACCGGCACAGAGAGTTTTTTGAGCCTTCAACTTTGCTTTGTAGGGCGGCATACCTTGTTCCTCCTCGTTCAGAGGGCCCACGAGGTCCCGTCAGCCGACGATTAGCCGGCCGAGGACATTGAGCTCCTGTTTAGGTGACCAAAGCGCGTGAGCTTTTATTCCTGAGTAACGGCAGTTGGCTAATTCAGAGGCTTGCCTATGAAAACGAATGCACGAGTGCGACGAAAAGCTATGCGACTGTTCCGCACGATTCATTTTGTAAAGGTAATCTTTGAATATTCGGCAGACATCGAAGCGGACAGCTTGCGGTGTTTTCTGGTCCTTCCTGTTGCGTGGTTCGTGGCAAGTCCGCGGCGGATGAATAATCCCTCACTCCAAATAGGGATCATTCATTCCGGCCGCTCGGCTTCAACACGAAGAGTTAGCTAAACTTCCGGCTCGGGCGACAACACCCGTGTTCTACACTGAGCGCGTAGCAGCGTCCGCTTCTTCCGCCAGCTGCTTCACTGTCTGGAAGAATTTCGGTGACTGGCCGACGAATAGCCCATCCGCTGTGAACGACGCAATGGTAGCTACGGCGCCTCCAAATCTGTCATCGCTCGGTCGAATCACTGCGCAATGGGGCAACTTCGCGTTGATGAATTCGCACGGCACGGGAAAGATCAGGCTGGGCTGGATTAATGGATTAAGAGGGTTGAAAAAATTAGGGAATTTCAGACCGGATATTTTGTCAGTAAACGGGGCCACTGGAGCTTGCACTGCATTGCCTGAAAAATCGACCCATTCCAGAAAGTGCGCGACCTCGTCTCCGCCAATGCCAAAGGCGATCTTCAACACTTCCAGACTGCTGATTTTCTGGCCCAACGTGGCATAGAGACTCGAGCCGCCTTGCTCGATGTATCCGAAATGAAAAGCCGCTACGTTCGCGATCGCCTGGATGTGGTCGTTACCCGGAAAATTTGGATTAGGAGCGCCGTCGAAATCGTTGTTGTTCCGGGGAATGGCGGTAACATTATCCAGAGTGAGGGCTTGAGGGAACGTGGCGCCAAAGTCAGGGTTTGTCGCGCTTCGATAACGGATGAACCAACTGGTGTCGACATTGAGCTGCATTAAATTGGTGAGGCGTCCGATATTCTGAGCCCCTGTCGCTCGGCTGCCTTGCAGTGTTTGGAACTCGTCGAAGTTGACCGGGTCTGCGCCCTTGGACTCCAGATATCCGTTAAGAAAAGCTGCATGGCTTAGTTCATCGATCCAGTTGCTGGTGATGTATTGCGGGCCGTCGCCATCCAGATTCGACAAGGCGATCTGATAATTGTTCAACTGCTGGTTGGGGGCTACCTCAATGGGCGGATTATCACCTATGCCCCCCAACTCCGCGTACTGTGTCCAAAGATCGCTTTCAATCAGCTCGGCTGCGGCTAGGAATCGAAGAATTGCAATGTCACCAGCGGAAAGAGAGCCACTGCTGCTTCCTGTCGATTGAGCAAAGGTTGATATTCCACGGGTCAATAGGCCCGCTCCCATGGTTGCTGCGCCTGCCGCCAACGCGCTTTTTTTCAAAAACGAGCGACGGTTGTTTCGAACTTGCGATTCCGATTGCTTCATTTGTTTCTCCTTGTTTTGAAATCGATCCTGATCGCGTTCAGGCGCTATGGCCTGATCCGGACCCGAAACGATAGTGACTGCGCTTGCCATCGCTTTTTGCCACAACGTTGTCAAATTCGTGTCTAGATTGTGGGTGAGACTTTTTACAATTTTGAGGCAAGCCTAGATGTAAAGAGCCGCCGAATTCGCGGTTTACGCCCTGGACCGTATAGACCGCAAGACCGCGCGTTTTATTCCGCAAGATTTCTCGGTCCAGAAAAAAAGTAGCGTGTCCGACTAGGTTGAGACCGACGACCCACAGCAGAACGCTGCTTGGCGGATACTTCATTACGTTTGAGCGCACCACACGCCCCCGAGAATAACCGCGATTTCGACACTCTGGCCGTGGACTACGCGCTAAAAACTGGCGTTCGCCGTGAACTCGTCATTGGATTGCGATTCACAAGACCGGTCAGAGCTTGACGGAGCCGACCGCGAGCACGCGACAAGCTCGACATCACGGTGCCTGTAGGCATACCCGTAATCTCGGCGATCTCTTTGTAGGACATTCCCTCGATCTCACGCAGAATCAGGACTTCCCGAAAATTCGTCGGAAGTCCCTCGACCGCCTTGCGCACCGAAATGTCGCTATCATTCTGAAGCGCTACTTGTTCAGGATTGGGCGCCTTAGAATCAGGCGCGAGAAGGGTCTCGTCAAATTCCGTCGCATCCTGGATCGGCCGGTTTGCACGCAAGCACGTGTAGCAAGTGTTGCGGACAATTTTCATGAGCCAAGCACGCGCATCGCCCCCGCGGAAACCGGGAAAGAATCGGAAAGCTCGAAGGTACGCCTCCTGGACCGCGTCCTGGGCATCTTGCTCATTTCGCATTAGCCAGCGCGCTAGGTTGTAGGCCGCGTCAAGGTGGGGTAAAACGGCCTGCTCAAAATTTGGAGTATAACCGTGCTCAAGCATTGAAGCCTCCAGCGAGCGGGAACCGCGTCCGCTCGAGGCGTCACTATGGTGTGCACTGGTAATCGAGACAATGGACGACCGATTCTTTCGCGCTGGAATAGACCTCCCTTGTTAAACCTCTCTTACGACATGCCTTACAGGAATTCATCCCCCACCGCGTTCTCATGAATGTCGCCTGGTGGTACACTCCCCTTTTACCCACGCTAGCTCGCCATGTCAGAAAACCAACAGGTTGCCGGTCGGCTCCGCTTTGGAGTATTCGAGCTGGATCTTCGCTCCGGCGAATTGCGCAAGCACGGCCTATTGGTACGGCTGCAGGAACAGCCCTTCCAAGTCCTCACGATGCTTGTAGAAAACTCCGGCGAGGTCGTAACTCGCGAAGACCTTCAAAAGAAACTTTGGCCCGCAAACACCTTCGTGGATTTCGATCACGGGCTTAATAAGGCGATCAATAAAATTCGTGATGCCCTAGGCGATTCCGCCGAAAGTCCGCGCTTTGTGGAAACTGTTGCTCGGCGTGGCTACCGCTTTCTTGCCGAAGTCAAATCTGCCCATGGGGTACCGGTCCGCTCGGAACTGGTAGCTCCTGTTCATCCGGCTGCGGGAACTCGCCCGAGTCTGCCTCTGGAATCGGACACGCGGGAAAATCACTTGCCGTCATTTGCGTGGAAAATATTAGTTCCCGTGCTGCTCATTCTGATTGCCGCATTCGCCGCTTGGAAGTTTCACTTCAGAAACTCCCCGTCGCCCAGGATTCGGTCCTTGGCCGTTCTTCCATTGGAAAGCCTCTCCGCGGATGCGTCGCAGGATTATTTCGCAGACGGTATGACTGACGAGTTAATCACCGATCTCTCGCAGATCGGCGCATTGCGTGTAATTTCCCGGACCTCGGTCATGCCCTACAAACACGCGGGCAAGTCCCTCCCACAGATTGCGCGAGAGCTTGACGTTGACGCCGTGGTGGAAGGCACCGTCCTGCGTTCCGGCGACCGAGTTCGAATCACTGCGCAGTTGATCCAAGCTAATGCTGATAAGCACCTGTGGGCTGCCAGCTACGAAGGTGATGTGCGCGATACCTTGGCGCTGCAAAATCAGGTGGCCCGCTCCATTGCGGAGCAGATTCGGATCAGTTTGAGTCCACAGGAACAAGCTGTGCTCAAAAGCGCGAAGGTAGTGAATCCAGAAGCCTATGAGGCTTATCTTAAAGGACGCTACTTTTGGAATAAGCGAACCGCAGATAGCTTGAAAACAGCTGTCGATTATTTCAACCAGGCTATTGCAAAGGATCCGAATTACGCCCAGGCCTATACCGGTTTAGCCGATACCTATGCTTTGTTGGGAGATTGGCAGTACGCGGTGCTGACCTCCAAAGAGGCGTTTCCAAAAGCGAAGGCCGCGGCGATCAAAGCTTTAGAACTGGACAGCGCGCTGAGCGAAGCCCACAACTCTCTTGCATTCTGCTTCGATGCCTTCGATTGGGATTTTGAATCTGCCGGAAAGGAATTCCGGCGAGCAATTGAGCTGAATCCAGGCTACGCAACTGCTCACCATTGGTATGCCTGGCATTTGAGTCTAATGGGTCAGTATGACGAAGCGATCACGGAAATGAGAAAGGCGAAAAACCTGGACCCGCTATCCCTAATCATTAACTCCGATTTGGCGGAGCTCCTCGTCATTGCGCATTTCTATGATGAGTCGATAATTCAGAGTCGCAAGACGATCGGAATGGATCCTAATTTTGCACTCGCGCATAATCAACTCGCCCAAGCGTACCTCCAAAAACATATGTACAGAGAAGCCGTCGCAGAATTTCAAAAGGCAGTCGAGCTTTCCGAGGGTAGCCCGACATGCATAGCTAATCTCGCTCGCGCCTATGCCGCATCTGGTAAGACTAGCGAAGCGGCGAAGCTGCTGGACGACCTGAAGAAGAGCTCAAATCGTAATTACTCAGACGCTTCGGAGATTGCCGTGATTTATGCGGCTCTCGGGAATAGGGATCAAGCAATGAATTGGCTGGAAAAGGGATTCGAGGAACGATTTAATCCGGGAGTCTTGTCGCGTCCGGGCTTTGATCCTCTCCGCTCGGATCCGCGCTTTAAAGACCTCGTGCGCCTTATCGGCCTCCCTCATTAAAGAGTTTCATGGGAACGGGAACAGAAAAAATGCGGGATGTGCGACCGAAGATGAGCGTCGCGCCGGTTTTCATTTGTCATCAGCACTTGCTTCTGCAAAGGCCACATTGGATTCGGCGAGCTGCTCGCGTACAGCCTCCACGGTCAATCGCGACATCGGAATGCCCAGTGTCGATCTTGTTTGCGGCGAGATGAACAGAACGATCAATTCCATTCTTCCGGGAATTTCCTTTAAAACGCCAACATATTTTCCGCCCCCGGCCTCAACGATCGAGGACATTTCAGCTTCGTTCAAACTCAGACACATGGTGTTTCCTTCTCCTACTGCCACAACATCTGTTGTGCACTTGTTTCTCTACTACTTCTCATTGTGCGTTCCACTTGAACCGTCATAAATAAGACGATCGAACGGCGGCGGCAGAATGTAAACGGTTTGTCAAATGCTCGATAGAACAATTCAAGCAATCCAGGAGTACGCCCATCCATTCCGAAACTCTACCCCGTCTTTATGGGGGGGGGAATAATGCTCGCTATCGGATTTGAGGGAGCTCGGGTAGTTCACGCATTAGCATATTCGCAGATATATTTCAGCCGGCGTAGCGCGAGAGAACCCCGCATCAACTTACGATGGCGATGCCTAGTGCGCCCAATTGCGTTCTGCAATAACTCACGTAGTCGCAGTCGGGCCTTGTGCACTTGCGACTTTGAATTTCCCACCGAGCATCCGAACATCTCGGCAATCTCGTCGTGGTTGTATCCCTCAATGTCATGGAGAATAAACATTACTTTATATCCGGGCGGCAATTCGTTGATAGCCGCTTGAACGGTAATGCGGTCAATGACGCCATTGAGTCGTAGATCAGGCTGGCCAAATTCCTTGGGAAGTGTGCGGGAGTCCTCTTCAGGGTTAATAATTGTGTCTAAGGGAGTCTCAGCTTTCGGCTTTTTGCGAAAACGCATCAGCACGATATTGACGGACATCCGATGGAGCCAAGTGGAAAAGGCTGATTCACCTCGAAAGGTGTCGATCTTTCGCAACAGCTGCAGAAACACATCTTGGGTCAAATCTTCAGCTTCGGTTCGGTCCCCTGTCATACGCAGACATAGGTTGTAGACCTTCCGGCGGTGCAACTGATAGATTCGTTCAAACGCGGCCGCATCGCCATGTTGAGCCAGTCGCACGACGTCTGCGTCATTCAGCTCTGGTAACTCAGATTGTCTCTGTGTACTCATCATATCGCCCCTCAAACTGGTCTTCTCTGGCGCGTCTCGCGCCTGTCATGTGCGAACGCCCGACGCCACACCAGACTTGAGCTCGCTTTAGCCAATCCTTCGGCGGAGATTAAATTTCACCGCCGATTAATTGATTCCTATTTCTGAACTCGTCGTTAGTCTCCGGCATCGACGGTCACTTGTTTGTTCTTTGCGAGTTCTTTCCACATCTTGGCGGGGTACAGAAATTCATGTCCGGTCGTGCTACCCGGATAGAACCAGTAAATGATGGCCTCAGGCTGTTTGGGTTCACGCGCCGTGAGAGTGAACGTAGTCTTATCGGTTGGCTGCAGACGCTGGGCAGTGACACTGATGACAGTGGCATAAAAAATTGTTCGGTCAGAGTTATAGATACGGACTTGGTCATGCAGCGTATTGTCGTTGGGCAGCATGAACCAGTACGTTCCCGCAGGCAGGACACGTCCCGGAATCTGAACCGGCTGGCTAAACGTTACTTTAGTGGCCTCATTTGACTGATCTGCTCGTGCAACCGGCAACATGATTAGTGCGACCACAAACGCGAGAACGGTAAAAGTCTTTCGAATATTCATTTGTTTCTCCTCGCTATAACTGACTATCCTTTCGCTCGCTTTATTCCAGCGGTTAAGGTTTTGGGGCTTCGGCGGGTTGTCCGCATATGTATCCCGCCCATCGCCGCCACTTTGCCCAGCTTGGCGGTTTCAAGGCTGGCAGTTATCGAAACTCCTCGAACTCTTCATCTGGTAGCCGTCTTGCCGGAGAATCCTTGCCAATTACCTTCGGAGTTGGAGGAAAGAAGTTGGAGAAAAGCGAGGAAAGGTCGCTGGTGTGTTCGCGGTAGTGCTGCTTGGTTGGAACTGCCGCAGCGCCTCGCATGTTTGCCAAACCGAATGCGGTCTAAATTCGCTCATTTTGGCGCTCTTCATTCAAACTTCATCTGGCGGCGGGTGTGTTACCTCCCAAGTTATCCATTTGAGATCCAGCACGAAAATGGAGTAGAAGACGGGGACCAAGAGCAAAGTGATGAAGGTAGCGACGGCGAGTCCGCCAATCTGGGCATAGCAGAGGTTTGCAGAGCGGGCCACCTTCAAGCGCGAGAGGAAACAAGGCAAGGATGGTTGCTCCCACTGTGATCATGATGGGCCGTATGCACTCGATGCCTGCATCAGGCAAGGCACGTTCAAGTGGCTCGCCCTTTTCGTGCATCTCTTCGATGAAGTCGAAGAGCACGATCACATGGCTGACGATGACACCGATGAGACTGGCCACCCCAAGAAACGCCATGAACCCGAAGGGCGTGTCTTCTTCGCCATATGCACTGCCGCGCGCCCAACACTGCCCAGCGCTCCCGTTATCAGAACAACTTGTCCCTTTTTCACGTTTGTCGCAAGGCGCACAAGTTGGTCTCCCGTAAGGGCGATCAACGGGATCATCCAGAATTGTGGATTTTAACTATTTGAGCAGAAAAGCTCAGAATTACTGACGGCTCTGAGCCTTACTTGATGTTCCCGAAATCAGTGGCAGAGCTTCTGATCACTAAATTGCGTGGCTAGTATAAATCGTTATACCGTTCCCATCGGGGTCCTTTATGCAAAAAAGATAATGTCCAAAAAAAGTTTCATCAGGGATCCCTCCTGCTGCGATTCCCCGACTGAGTAGCTCCAACCGATATTTTTTCAATTCATTCAGGCCCTTGCCTTTAATCATGAGGTCAAATTGCTCAGAAAATCTTTTATGGAATTGTCCTGTCAAACTTTCCGCTACGTCTTCTCCAGCCAGCTGATCAACTTCTAACAATAGAAGATGAGTGCCTCCACGTAGTTCAATAATTGCGGCCTTTTCGTCAATAGCAAATGGAGGAAGGCCGAGATTCGAGTAGAATTGGCAACTGCTCTTAAGGTCAGCCACTTTAAAAACAAGGTGAGCCACTGCTAATTCTGAGTCAACGACAGTCTTCATCTCGCTCAATCCTAAACCGGTCATGATTCACCTCACAAGTTGTTCTTCAAAATTGCCCCACCAAATACGATCAGCAATTTCTCTGGTTCGTTTTGAAGAGCGTTCTTGCTGAAGATACCATACGGTATCTTCTAACGCAATCATTTTATTTGCGCCACTGGCTCATCGAGTGGAATACAATTTTGAACGTTGAGGAGACTTTCGGAAATGAAGGCGACTAAAGTAAAAAACGCGTACATGAAAAAGAAGGACCCTCTCTTCGTTAGAGAATCCCTCTTAAATGCCGCCTTCGAACTCGCTGCGACCAAGGGCATGGCTGATGTCACCGTCAACAAAGTGAGCGAATTGGCGGACGTTACCAAGGGGGCTTTCTTTCATCACTTCGATAGCAAAGAGACGTTGGTGACGGAGCTGATGCAGATGCTATTGACCCGATTGGACAAGCAGTTTGACCGACTGATGGCGGAGGAAGAGAATTCCGACGGATGCTTTACTCGTGCATACATTAGGGCCGCATTCTCCGAAGGTGCAGCTGAACGTAAAATTTGGGGCGCGCTCTTGAGTCTGGTGGCCTCTAAAGATCAGGTCGGATGGGTTTGGGATAACTGGCTGAGCGAACGCCTAAAGAGACATTCGAAAACTGATTCGAGAATCGAGCTTCGTGTCGTAAGACTTGCGGCAGATGGCGTGTGGCTTGAGAGAATCATGAACGCAAAATCGAAAAACCTAAAGGGTGTCGAAGAAAATCTCCTTGAGATGACGCGAATCCGTTAAATTGCTTCGAGCTATTGCGGACAAGGTGTCTTCCGTCGCTCGAAAGTAATGCGGATTGCCTCGGTGACTTTGTTGCGATCCAAAGTCGCAGACTGAATCAGGAGAACCATGTCCACCAGATCTCTAACGCGGGTATTTGCTGTGCCCTGTCGCGGTAGGGTGTAGGCGTGAAGTTTTTCGGCAAACTGTTGCTCACGAGGGATCATGTACAACGATGGGCTCGCAATACCAGCAAACCCCAACCAGTCGCGCCCTTTGATGACTTCGAGTGGCTCCATCACAGCATCGCCTGGGCGGCATCTAGGTCAGCAATCAGCTCGCCTATCGTGTAAACGAAGATGTCGTCGCTGGTGAATCCAGCCGCCTCTTGTAGCTTTTCCAGCACAATTGTCAATTGCGGGAGACGGACCGTTTCTATTTCCCAGCGATTTGAATCCAACCGGACACCAAGTGGAGTTGAAGACCGTTTGGCAAAAGTCCCTCCGACGAGCGAAGGTCCTTTACTTTCGGATTTACGATTTGCGATCCACGTATGCCACTCGTCTCAGTGCGGGCGGCGTGGCCGATGAGTGGGTGACACAATTGCTTCTCCAAGGGGACTCTCAGGTCTTCAAACGCTACTCGCAAATGAAACTGCAAGTGAAGAGAGAAGCTCTGGAGAAAATCAACCGCCCAGGCCAATAAAATGCCGTTGGGATTCTGGCACAACGATGGTTCAGTGAAATCTATTTGGCACAGTTGGAGGCCAAATTGGTCAGATGGAGCAACAGTTCTGTTGGGAAGTGCTTTATAATCTTTACGTACTTCATGTCGGGGCGTAGCGCAGCCTGGTAGCGCGCCTGCCTTGGGCGCACGACACTCGACTCCAACAACTCCGTCCATTACTTCTAACTACTAACGGTTCCAACAAATCGGGGAATCTGCTTTTCGCTCAAAGATAACTCGAATAGATTGAAAACGTTGGATTCTTGCACAGTTGGTGCACAGTCTGTCTTACTCTAAGGGTTCACTCCATTTCCAAAACGAATTTCATGATCGCGAGAAACACACGACTGACACGTGGCGGCGGTTTGCTAATTCACCCTGACCTGTTCGCATAGACCGATTTTCATTTCTTTTGTTAGCGTTACAGCCTACCTAGTTGCGCTGGAAGCTCTCATTTGCAGTCTATTGTTCAGCAAATGTTCAGAAAAAAACTATCGGCTTTCCCTCATTCTGACAGGGCAGTACCAGCATTTATTTCCGGGTTGCCAACCATCCAGTAAAATCCCCCACCAAATTAAATCAACGCAAGCGCGTTTAAAGGGAGTAACGAGAGATTCTCGCGCGTGGACACCTGCAAGGATGAGGGTCACTCCGACGCCTCTTCAATCAAAAGTGTTACCTCTTCATCAGAGGACGACTGTTTCGTCTTCTCTATGAAGAAAGGCAGCCTTAGTGCTGCTGCCAAAAGCAGGATATGAATGAGGCTGAGCAGCATGAAGGCCGCGGTAAAAGCGCTGGAGATGCCGGTCGCCTGGTGCGCCACACCCAGTCTCCATCCGAGAAAAGTAGCGCACAGTGTCGTCAGGGTGGGCCCTCCGAGACGCTGAACTATATTGAGTGAGGTCGTCGCCATCGGCAGGTGTTCTTTCTCGACCGAAGCGTAGGCAGAGGTAATGGAGGGAATGCCGACCGCACTCAAACCCATCCCGCGGACGAAGAGCGCACATACGAGCAGGGGGAGGGACATGCCGTGGCTGGCAAGAAAAAGGAACGGCAGTGTCCCGGCTAAGGCCAAAAAGGCGCCGCTGCCCGCTACCCTGCGGATGCCGAAGCGCTGCGTCAGCACGCCGATCTTCGGATACGTGCAGATCATGCCCAGTCCGAGAGGAGCCATCAACCAGCCTGCCGCGCTGGGTGATTCGCCGCACATACGGATGAGATAGATCGGGATGAGCATCTGTCCTGCGAATGAGATTCCGTTCAGGGTGAATTGCGTCAGCACCGATGCTGAAAAATCCTTTCCCCTAAAGAGCTGAAGATCAATGAGCGCATCGTCGCCCTTGATGGTTGCCGTCCGGATGAAGACAGTGAGCAGCACCAGGGCAACGAAAAATGCCGTCAAGCCGATCCGTTCGCTAACATGGTCCATACCGTAGAGAAAGAGCACGAGCCCTGGGGAAAGTAGGCAGAAGCCGACAAAGTCGAGATCTCTCGGCCGGGCTTCGGCACGGTCTTCGGGAAGAAAGCGAATCGCCAGAACGATTCCCAAAAGACCGACCGGAACGTTCACCAGGAACAGCCAACGCCAGGACGCATGTTGAAGAATCGCCCCAGCAAGCACAGGCCCGAGGAGTGGTCCCAGCAGAATCGGTATTGCGGCGTAACCGAAGACGCGCGCCGTGTGCCTCCCAGCGGCGCGCACTATCATCATCTGCGCCAGCGGAGCCATCAATCCTCCGCTCATTCCCTGGAGGACTCGAAAGCCAATCAGCGAGTTCGCGGACCACGCGAGTCCGCAGAGCGCCGATGAGAGCGTGAAGATCGGAAAACACCACAGATAGAGCGATTTTGCTCCGAGCTGCCCGACGAGCCAGCCATTCAACGGGAGCATGAGAGCCAGCGCCAGAAGGTAGCCGCTCGTGACCCATTGAATGGTGGTAAGACTGCTGTGCAGATCAACGGCCAGGCTGGAGAGGGAGACGTTCACCACAGTTGCATCGACCTGTCCCATGAGGGACCCAAGCACAGCGACAGCAGTGATCTTCCAGACCAGTGGATCGAGCCGATCGAGTTGATTCTTGGTGTTAGGCAAGTGCGGCGAGGACCTCATTGGTCGAGCGCACGCGACAGAGCCGAGGGAATATCTTTTCGAATGCGAAACGATGCTGTTCACCATCCTGACCGGAGCAGGCGTCTTCAACGACGACAAAGCCAAAGCCGAGGCCGGTACCCTGTCGCGCCGTGGACTCTACCCCCGCATTGGTAGAGATTCCGGTGAGGACGACCGTATCGACACCACGCGACTTAAGCTGCTGCTCAAGATCGGTTCCGGCAAAGGCGCCCCAGTGACGTTTCGTAAGCAGGATGTCGCCGGGCTGAAATCCGGCAGAAGGGGCAATCTCCGAAACAATGCCGGGCAGCGGTGCATTCCCCAGGTTGATCGGCTGGTCGACAGGAAGCTCGAGGAAATCGTTGAGGTCGACGCGGACATAAACAACCGGCGCACCGTGGCCGCGAAACGCTTCGGCCAGCTTTGCCGAATTGGCAACGACCTGTGCGGCTGGATGAGGCGCGGTACTCATGCCGACGATGGCATTCTGGAGGTCAATGAGAACAAGTGCTGTTTTGTGGGAATCAAGCTGAAGTTCTGCCATGAGACTCCTTAGGAAAAGATTTGTCACCGAAATCGAGGGCACCCTCGATTTCCAAGGTATAGAATACGAGCATGCCCTCGAATTTGTCAAATTCGATAAGGGTCGCCCCGCAACAGGAGCGCTCTTCACGCAGGCTCGCCAGTTTCCTGGATGCGGCGGCGGAACTGTTTGTCGAGGTTGGCTATGAAGCAACCACGATGACCGCGATCGCGGAGCGCAGCGGCTCTTCGATCGGGGCGCTTTACAACTACTTCCCGGACAAACAGGCCGTCGCCCTTACCTTGTTGGGGCAGTACGCCCAGGAGATGGAAGAGCAATGGAGGCCATTGATAGAGCAGGCGGAGAACCTCAGTCATCGAGAGTTCGCGAGGCGCTTTATCGAACGGATCACTGAAATTTTTCAGGTACGTCCGGCTTATCTCAGACTGCTCGCGGTGCCGATTCGGCTACGCCGCGACCCCGCTGCGAAGAGAGTCTTGCGAACCAAGATCGCGAATGCCTTTCGAGCGAAGAACCCATCCCTTTCAGACGAACGAGCAGCTCTGGCTGCGAACGTGACTCTCCAGATAGTCAGAGGCTTGATAACGCTCTATGGAGAAGCGGGTGATAAAGCGAAAGACCTGATTGTGGAAGAATTCAAGAAGGCGCTGACCCTATATTTGGGAAGCGTTTTGGGCTCATGAAGTCGCCCATAACAGACGCCTCTCGGATGACGGCGATTCGGAAACTATCTCCCTTTTTTTGATCGTCTGCCGGATTGGAAATCTAAACTGTCAATTCGGATAGTTGCGGGGTTCGCTGAAAAGAAAGAATTTTTGGTTGCAGAGGCTTAGTTTGAACCGACGAATTCCGGCGCCACCTCATTTTGTCCAAATGCTTCCGAGTCCAGACCAACTCCATGTCGCGATCAAGATAAGTAACGAGAAGTCGGCTTGTGGGCGGTGATCTGTTGCTTCTGTGTTTACGTGCTAACCGAAATTCATTCCGGGCCAGAAGTCGGATTCTAGAAAGTTACAATGATCGAGGCATTTGTTGCGTAGGCGCCGGTTTTCCAAACCGCCGCTGCTGAGCTCGATGTCTTGACAACAATCGTCAACGTGAGACACGCCCACACAAACCCGAAGTAACGGTTTCCAAGACCGCTCTCGAACACACCGTCGCCTTGCTTTAGGCGGTCTTTGACATGAGCCAGCGAAACAAAAAATGCGAAGCGTGCTCCTACGATTTGCGCGGCGCGAAAAGGCGGCACGTCCGTGGGCCGGATTCCCGCGAAGGTAGGTTCACTTTGGTCGCTCCGGGTGTGGGGGCTTCGACTCGAAATCAGTGGACAGGCTGAGTTCTTTCCAGGACCTTGCTTCTTCTAGGCGTGCGAGGTCGTTTTTCTCCGCCCCGTTGTATGCATCGCTGCCGAGCAACAGTCGCAATGGAGGTTTCTGTTCCTGCGTCAGTCGCACGATCGCTTGAGCCGCCTTTTTCGGATCACCGGGCTGCTTACCGTTGTAGTCGCGTTGAAACCTGGCGGTTGCTCCAACAGTCGAGTCGTAGTCGGGATTTCCTTCGCTCAGTTTGGTGGAACTGCCGGCGAAGTCCGTGCGGAAGCCACCCGGCTCAACGATGGTGACCTTGATGCCTAGCGGCGCCACTTCGCGCGACAACACTTCTGAGAAACCCTCGACACCCCATTTCGCAGCCGAATAGGGCCCACGCCCTGGAGGCCCGATCCTTCCGCCCATCGACGAAAACTGAACAAAATGACCGGCTTTCCTTTGGCGAAAGTA
>Ga0209009_1000133_pt1 | contig 30715 bp, 44 predicted proteins | sample BlaSpr_A8_OM3_M2_FD_187979 | JGI IMG/M metagenome (GOLD analysis project Ga0209009, IMG submission 187979) | Forest soil microbial communities from Thunder Bay, Ontario, Canada - Black Spruce, Ontario site 2_A8_OM3_M2 (SPAdes) (version 2) | ecosystem: Environmental > Terrestrial > Soil > Boreal... | reverse complement strand
CAACGGCCACGGCGGAGTTGACGCTCGTCCAACTTCGCGGGAAGAAACCGCCGCTCGCGAACGGCATGTCGGTCCGATAGCCGCGCAAACCCAACACGTTGAAGCCGCTCGCTCTGATCCGCAACAACGCTTCTCAAACAATCACGGACGTCCTGCTACAGTTGCAACAGCCAGACCAGGCGATTTTCATGGTAACGGCGCGATGCGCGGCAATGAAGCCGGGGGACGTCCGGTGGAAAATGGCGCCCGCAACGAAACCAACGCTCGTAGCGAGAGCAACGGCTCTCGAACCTACACTCATCCGAACGATCTGCCCGCAGCAGAACGTCCGGCCGCTCCAAACACCGGGGACGCTAAACTTGACAAGAAGTACCAACAGCAGCAGCAAAACCTTTACAACAAACAGCAACAGGAGCGCCAGAAGCTCCAAGCTCAGCAGGACAAGGAACATCAACAAGCCCAGAAACAGCAGGCTAGCGAAGCAAAAAATCAGCAGATGGAGCAACGTCACGCGCAGCAAACGCAACAATTGCAGCAGCGCCATACGCAGCAGGCGCAACAATTGCAATCGAGGCAAGCGCCCCCAGCTTCTCACGGCGGCGGTGGAGGCGGCCACCCGAAGTAGATTCTCTCACCAGAAAGAAACGGGCGAAGCGTCTGTCCTGGCACTCGCTTCGCCCGCATTTTTTGCTATGAACCCGCTGCGCTTCTCTACTTCGTGTTTTTACTTTCCCCTACAAGAGGTCTTCGAAACGTTCCGCGATTCGGTTTCAGTTTTACCGTGTTCCACCCTGAATCGATTTTCCAATTCTGCTTCCGAACCAAATCCAGCAGAACCCTCCAACGAACTCAGTGCTCCCATCAAAAGGTCCACTTCCTGCGGGCTACTGACATCGCAAATCAGTTCCTGCAAATACTTTTTCAACGCGTCTCGATCTGAATCGATTGGGTAAAGTTTCATGGCGTACCTGCTCCTTTTTTTATGAAGGACTCCCAAAATGAATAGTCTCCGTCGGTTAATTCGCCGGACGTGTCAATTTGGTTTCGTAAAGGAAAGCGGACTGCCTTCAGAAAAGAAGCGAGGTTTACGTCCGATGAACGCAGAGCAGATGCAAATAATCGATCGAAGATTGAACTACCGGATCCGAAAACGAAAGTGCAAGAGGAGAAATGGGCGCCTGAATGCTGCGTTCTTTTATGAAAATTGCAGCCAGCGACGGTCCGGACTTCGCCGCGTAGTTCGGCGACGTCACCTCCTGCCTCGCTACCACCAATGTAAAGTCGTTCGACGTGTCGTCTTTCAGCTGCAGCAGTTCCGGAAACTCACCCAAGGCAAGCCCGCTGAATAGCAGGGCGGCCACCACCGCAAAGCGTAGCCGATTCCGGGTTGGACGTGCTGAACCCATCACCGCACACTTATACAGCGAACCCACCCATAACTCAACGTAATTGCGCGGGAATATTCCCTATATAAACGGTTATTTAGGCCTGTTTTTGGGTTCCTCGCCGCCTGGTAAGAGTCTCCCGCCCGCCGCATCCAGCTCCAAAAAAGGTTCTGCGCCTCCGAATGCGCTGACAATGCACGGAGGCGCAGTTCTTCCCTACAAAAGGGGCGCAGCATGCTGCGCCCGCTCATGCGTCATCGACCATCGACTTATTGGAGCGGAAACTGCCAGTCCAACAGCGTGCTGACGTTATCGTCCACCGCCGCAAAATGAACGGTGTTGCCCTGCGCTTCCACAGCCAGTCCAAACGACCCGCCGAAATTCGAGTCCACCGATATCTCTTTCACAAATCGTCCGGTGGTCGTGAATTCTACCAACTCGCTCGGTTGCGTCGGGTCCGGGTTAATCGAGTCATTGTTCGCCACGACCAGATCCCCATTCGGCGCCATGATCATTCCCAACGGTCCATGCAGCCGCTTCATGTTCGAGAAGACAACTTTTCCGCGCCCGTTATCGCTCGTCGCACTTCCCGCCCCGGAAACCGAAAAGATGGCATTGTCCGCGCTGGAAGCCACGTACAAAACATCCAATTTCGGGTCATACACCAGCCCCGTCGGCGCATCCACAAACGTCACCGCATCGCACTGATGCAAATACCCCGACGCGATCTGCGTGAAGCCGTCCACGGTCACTCCGCTCGAGCTAACCACCAAATCCACGCGCACGATCGTCCCGGTCAATCCGTTCGCCACAAAAAGCTTCGCCTTGTTTCCCTCATCGAACAGCGCGGAATCCCACGGCCCGTTAATGAACTCCGGGTCCGCGATTGCCGACACTTCCTGGCCGCTGCTGTTGATCACCAAAATCGACCCTGGCCGCGCATTTCCGCAAGTGCCGTCCGGCGACGGAAAATTCCCCACCAGCACAAATCCCTTGCGCAAAATATTCAACGCGGTGGAAAGCCCAAGCAGTCCCTTGCCTTGAAAGAAAACCGTCACCGGAGTGTCGAGCGCCGCCGGCACGTCCACGATGGTCGTCCCCGTTCCCTGAAGATTCCGCTTATCGTTAAAGTTGGAAACTAGAATGTCGCCTACCGCTACTGTCCCAGGCGGAAACCCCGGCGGAACAAACGCAACTCCATACGGATTCACATCTCCATTTGACGGCACGGTAGAAACAGGATGAACCTGTGCCGGCAGAAACGGCTGCGGCAGATCACTGTCCTGCGCGCGCGCCACACCCGCCGCTGCACCCAACAAAGTAACTATCGCTACAACCATAATCGCGTTGCCCGACATTAAACGAAAAGCGGATCGGCGAAGACGCCCAAGATCAAACAATCGCTGGGTCGAGAGTTTCACACTGCTCATAAAAAATCTCCTTAGAGTGGCAGCCTTATTTGTAGTGGTAGTCCTGTCCGCGTTCCCATAGCTCCCACACGTCCGCGCAATATATCCAGCACTCAGACGCGCTATGTCTGCGCGATGTCTCTCAATTGTCACTTTTTTGTAAATTCTTACTTGCTGATCCTGAGGCTTTTTGCAATTCCGAGACTTTGACTTTGTTGCGGCGGCTTTCAGGCCGGCAGGTTTGCTGCTGAGGTAGTCACCCTGCGCCCCGTCAACCTGCGAAATACTTCTGTTAGAAGCACGGGTCAAATACCTCGCAAGTTAAAGCCAGCGCCTCAAAAATCCGCGTTCGTTCGATCTGGTGTGGCGCAGACAAGTTGGACAGACGATTGCAACTTTCGACTGAGGTATCAAGCAGGCTTAACGTCTTAAACCAAATGTTCCACTGTTAAAAACTTTCATCGCGTCGCAGCTGGTCGTTTCGGCGCAACCAACTGATAGCTAGTCTTAACCAGCTCCGCCACTTCCTTCCAATCCACCGCGCCCCGATCCAAACGCAGCGCCACCCACCCTCTCGGCCCAATATACGCCGGCATATAAAACCGCTCAGGCTGCGCCGCGATTAACGCGGTGTTGTCTCCCGGCAATACTCTGGCGCAGACGGAAACTATTCCGTCCCCATGATGATCGTTCAAGAAGTATGCAAAAACTTTCTTGCGGACACGAAACCCCGCATGCGTGCCCTTCAACTCGCGCGTACTCCCCGGCAGCGCCAAACAAATCTCCGTCACCCGCGCCAGCTGAGGCTCTTCCGCCGCTTTCCTCATCTGATCTCAGCGGCCGCAACCGCGAGCGGCCTACTACGCCCCTGCGGAAGCTGCTTGCGCTTTCTCTTCCTGCTTCACAAAAACTTTGCTCGCGAGTTCCACCACTTGCTTCAAATGCCACCACTCTCGCTCGCTCATCTGCGCTCCATCGCTGCTCGCGTAATAAATGGACGCATAGCTATTCGCAGAAAGCGGCACGCGAATTACCAAACTGCTCTTCTGTTCCGACAATTGATTGTCAGCCACGGCGATCCTCCCCAAGTCAAAATCGTTAAGTAGAAATACATACAACGGCGCTCATTCTCTCTCGTTTGCCATCCCGCAGCAAGCCTTACGACGAAGGCCGCAGACCGACTAATCTTCGTGGGGTTGTCTGTTGACCTTGTCATCCCGAAATCTGCGATGTTTGCGGATTGCCTTGAGGAACCTGCTTTTCGCTCCCACTAGGCAAAATGATTGAGATCCTGCAAAGGCGGGACCCGCGCGCGACACAATGCGGCAGTAAACTCTAATTTGTCCCGGAGATAGCAACCGTGTTCGGCGTAGTCCCGTCGCTCTCGTAAGTGTTCAAAGTTGCATTTGACGCTTTTCCGCTCCCCGCAGCTGGTGTGAACCGCACCGAGATCGTGCACGATTGTCCTTTCGCCAATATCACCACGCCGTTTGTGCATGTGCTGTAAACTGGCGGCCCCGCACTATAAGGCACAATGCCAAAACTTGCATCGTTCGAACCCGATATCGCCGGCGAGCCAACTGCGACCGGCATCGCGCCTCCATTCTTAACAGTCACGGATTGGATTTTCGTCCCCGGATTCGTCACGGCGCCAAACGCCAGCGAGCCGGTGATCTTCATTCCCGCGCCGTTCCCTCTCAGCTGCGCCGTCTGCGCGCCGCCGCTGCCGATCACACTCAACTCCCCGGTCTCCGCCTCGCGCGCTGAAGGAGTAAAAGTCACCGTAAACGTACAACTCGCATGTGCCTCCAGCGAACCCGCGCACTCGCTTTCCGGTATCAACGCAAAGTCCGCCGCATTCGTACCGCCGATTCCACCGCTCATCCCCGTAATTGTGGAATCGGAATGATTGGTCAAGGTAATCGTCTTCTGCGGACTCGTCGCCCCGTTCACTTCCGTGTCAAAAGTGGTAGTGCTGGGCGATAGGGACGCCGGCGAAGTCCCATTTCCAACGAGCGTTACCATCTGCGGGCTAGATTTATCCGAATCCGTAATCGTCAACAATCCTTTCTGCGCCCCGATCTGCGTCGGCTTGAATTTAATTTCAATCGCACAGTTGGAATGGGCAGCCACCGTGCCAGTACATGTTGAGCTCGACACGGAAAACTCCCCGTTATTGATGACCACGGCTCCCATCGTCAATGCCGCGCCATCGATCGTCAGCGTTACTGTTTTCACCGCGCTAGTATTACCCACCATGGTTTCCGGAAAAGTCATGGCAGTCGGCGCCAGGTGCACTCCGGCGCCCGGAGAGTTCGTCTTATCCTCTTCTGGCTTCCGCAAGTTCTGGTCCTGAGCGTTCGAATCCAATTTGTCGCTTTCAATATTTGTTTGATTCTGACGCGTACCCGTCCCCCGCGGGTTTTGTTGGCTCCGCACCCTGACCGCGCCGAGTGAACACGCCAGCACCATGACAAAAAGCGCGCGAGCTCCGTCGCTAGCTATGCGCGTTCCAGGATGTTCAATTATTCTAAGAGCTGCTTCAGACGCCTGCCAAAGAGGCGACTTTGCGTTAATCATATCGCGGGGAAAACCTTTGCATTTATGGTGAAGATTTCGCGATGCGGGAGATACGCTCAGGCGCATCCCCGCACCGCGGAGGATGATAGCTACTTCTCGAAAACTCTTTCCACTTGTCCGACTTTCTCCTGAACTTTGCCGGCCACCTTCTCGTCCGTTCCCTCATCCTCCAGGTTCGGATTGTTGGTAGCTCGGCCAACCTTTTCTTTCAGCTTGCCCTTCACTTCGTGAAGCTTGCCCTCTGCCTGATCCCTGCTGCTCTGCTTCATAATTGCCTCCTTGGCCGATTTATGTTGCAAACAAACTTTTCCAACAGCAATATCTAAACGTTTTACAGGCGCGGCCCGTCGGCCGCGCGCCAACGCTGCGCCTGCCGCAAAAAAAATTCACGCGACGTTATCCGCTGTGGCCGTTCGCCACGCAGTCCCGAGAAAAACGTCAGAACCGCACAGCCCCAAGTAGGTAGAGCACCAGCACGATCAGCAACACCGTGCCCAGGATCCCGAGCCCGCCGCCTGCACCCCACCGCGAATACCCGTAGTAACCGCCGCCACCGCCGAACAACAAAATCAAAATGATGATGAGCAATAGCATCGAAGTCTCCTTTTCGTCTTCTTACACTCCCGACGTGCAAGTGCTTGTAGTCTTAGAGCCTTTCCCACGGTGCTACGCTAGCAATAGCGAGGCCGCGGAGATGTTCAATACCGCACAGTCCCGCGTATTCACTCTTTTCCACGATTGCGAACCTCACCGCCCCGCGTCGCTGCTGACGACCAAAAGCAGAACTGTTGATGCGCAATCCATGCAACGTCAAAGACGGCCCGTCCGATCAAGCCAGAGATAACATCCTCGACTTGCCGCCCACTGCGTCCATGCCGCCTCCTGCCGCACGTCCCAAATCCCACACAATACAGAGTCTCGTTTGCCGCAGCGAGTTACAATCCGGCCCCTTTCCAAATGCTGTATAAATCTGCACCAAGTACCCTGGCTCGCAACCACATCCGAACGCCCAGCCCAATAGCTGTAAATGTAGCGCCGCGGTCTTTAGCGCGGCGGCCTTCCCTAACCCGGGAATATCATGCCAAGTAGTCGCCGAAAAGTTCCCAGACAACATCGACTCCCGGCGGTCTCCGCTTTTCAAGGCAAGGCAAGAGCACATACCCAACAATAAGTGACTCAAATCGCCGAATAATCCGGTTGCTTACCTATTAATGGGTGTGTATAAGATTGTCACCCCCAGCCAAAACAGGAAACTGACTAGACCAAAAGAGGAACCGCCATGAAGGCCATCAACCTGACCAAACCACTAAAATTCGTCTCGCTGCTGACAATACTCTCCCTTTCCCTTATTGGAACCGCTCAAGCCGACGGCGGCGCATCCGCGACCGCATCATCCACGGTGGACTGGTCTGCCGCGACCTTCTCCTCTCCTGCAACAGCCAGCGGTGGACCTAACCCCTACGCCGAACTTGCCCAAGCCTACGGTTATTACCTGCCCACCAATCAATTTACTTTTAACGAGGCGAAAGCTCCCGGGTGGACTCCCATCTCCGCTACCGAAAATTTCGCGCCCGGCACTTCCGCCACCGCCTCAGTCAACAGCACTGAACTGAACAGCTCGGCCACTAACAAAGGCGATTTTCAAAATAATGCGCAAATTGAAAGAACGGGATTCGTAAATAGCAAGAATGGAACGGTAACAATCACCGTGCCCTATTCATTAAATATAGCGACGACCAATAGCTCCACGGGTCCCTGCTGCTACAGCGCGACCGATCAGGTCGGCATTGCTCTGTTCAACGCAGCGGGAAATACTTTGGAGGGAAGCGTCAGCGAAGATTACACCGACGCCTTCGGCAGCGTGGCCGATTACAACAAAAACGGCGTGCTCACATTAACAGTCAACGATCTTCCAGCGGGCAAGTATTGGTTTGATTTTCTAGCAGACAGCCAAACAATTTTCGTTCCCGAGCCGGGCTCCCTGCTCATGCTTTGTGCCGGCCTGCTGAGCTTGGCCGCCTTCTCGCTCCGCAAGCGCGCAGCCTAGTCGCGCGCAGGAAAAGTCCCCTAAGAGTTCGGGACCTGCCAGTCCCAGACGGGGCTTGCTCCCGCTTTTCGCAACCTTCACTCGTGCGAAATCGGGGTGCGCCAGCGGCCAAATATTTCACCGCCGCTCCCCATCCACGCCAACACCGGACTAGGCGTTCCCTTGGAATCCAGAGCCAACAAGAGGCTTTCCGTTGACTCGAGACGAGCCGTTTCGATTTTCGGCGCTCGTGCAGATTTAGGCAGGAAAGGCCAATACTCCATCAGTTCGTCCGCAACATACATGCTAGGTTCGCTCATGGAGTGCACCTCCGCTCGCCACTAATTTATGCCTGATCCGTGAGTTTGGCAACGCCGCCAGACCGCCAGTGCACTCGCAACCATTCGCCGCATACGTCAGCCTTTGCAGTAAAGTCTTTGACTTTGTAGCGGCCGCTTTCAGGCCGGCCGAGTTTACTCTAATGTTGCCGTGGCCTCGGGTTTGCAGTTTCTTTTAAGCCTTACGCTGTCATCCCCGAGCGGAGTCCCGCGCGCTCCTTGCCTTTCCCCTGGTTTCCAGGGGTGCGGGAGGCAGGACGCAGTTCGAGGGATCTACTTTGCGTTTGGGTTTGGGTTTGCCTTTCCCTTAATGTCGGGGATTGAAAAAAATAATCCGAGAGCCTAGTGAAACCATCTTCACCAAACTCTCGGACCCGCCATCAAGCGGTTTCGAAACTATTGCAACCGGCTACTTACTTGCGGATACTTTGGAGTCGTTCCATGGTGCATTCTTCTGCAGCACAGCTATCAGGTGGCGTCCTGATTCCGGAACCTCGATGTGTCCGCCCAACACGATTTCCCTCGCTGTCAGATGCCGGCCATAAACGTCCGCAGTAGCATCGTCATCGGGGCGAAGCGTGGAACCTTCCAGTGAGACGCCCGCAAACAGCCCACGCGTGCGCGAATAGCTAAGAACTTCCGCGCGCATGTAAGCGTCCGTGTCGGCAGTAGCGTCGCGACCAACAGGTCCCGCCGCAATCGACGCGTCGCCGCCCAACTTCACTTTGCTATCCAGAATCGAACTCGCCCCTCTGTCGTTCATGATCAACAGAACAAGATCGGTGGCTTGGCCGCCGATTTGAAACCCAATACTGCCGCCTTCCAGCGCATACATCGCCGGCGAGCCCCACGGCCCTCTAAAATCGTGCCCGGTCCTGCAAACCATCGCTCCGCGGCCGTAGCTCGCGCCCACCACGAACGCTGCCTTCAGTACCGATGGGAAAACGATCACGCACTTCGCTTTGTCCATTACCGATTGAGGAATATTGTCGGGAATGTCCATAATTTCCTGCATCACATCCCCGGAATTCTCCAGCCGCTTTTGTTCTTTGTTCTGTGCATAAACCGCCGTGCTTGCAATCAGCCCCAAACACGCAACGGTAATGAATCTTCGTATCATCGCTGACCTCCAGGATCCGTATTGTGGACGCGGAAAGTTGGCCCTTCCGCAACCTTTGTGGACGATTAACTAATCTCTATGCGCTTGATGCACTGCCTCTCGCGAAATGCAGCACCAGTAATATCAACCCCACCACCAGCACGATGTGAATGAAGGAGCTGGTCACGTGGAATGCAAAAAATCCCAACAGCCAAAGAACGATCAGAACCGCTGCAAGTAGCCCAAGCATGTTTGCCTCCTCGAGGTCAAGAGCGAGAACCTTCCCTTTCTCGCTCCCTCAACTGCGCAAGGCCCTTGCCGGGGATGCCTGCGCATTTCAGAAGACTAGTCGTTCACAAGACATCCGTCTGTGCTGTTCTGCACAGTTTTGCATTTTGATTTCACACCACGGCCTGATCGGCCCATCAAGATGTTGAGGTTGCGGCAGCGAATGGCTTAGCTCGCCCCGCCCTTCAGCTCGAATCACCTTGACGCCGCACGCAACCCAGTACAAGAATCTCAAAATGTCCATAACTCCGAACGCTCCTCTTCACCTCGCGCAGGAATTTTTACGTCGTCTAGGCAGCGCTGCCGAACCATCTGAAATCGCTAGCCTCTTCAGCGACAATTTGGACTGGGAAATAGCGGGTGACACCGGTGTTTTGCCATGGATCGGGAAAAAGTCAGGCAAGTCCGCAATTCTCGATTTCGTCACCGACTCGCGCGCCATGATGGAGCGCATCAGCCATGAGGTGCGCGACATTCTTGCCAACGACGCTCGAGCCGTGATTCTCGGCACGCTCGCGTCTAGGCTCAAGTCGACAGGCAAGATCATCAACACAGATTTCGCCATCGTCCTCACTGTCGCGAACGGTGAAATCGTCCGCTTCCAGATGTTGGAAGACAGCTTCGCCGTCTCTCAAGCGGCCCGCAGCTGACGCAGCCTGCCAGTGCAAGTCGAACCTTCCGCTTGACCCAGACTTACTTTCGCTAACCTTGACACCTCTCGACGACATTCCTATACTCCTGCACACTAGATCAATGCTTCACGGGGGATTCCGATGTCCAAACTTTTGCTAGCCGTTTTTCTGATGGCCGCTTCCGCCACCGCAGCTTTCGCACAAGGCGCCGGCAAAATTCCTCAACCTACGCTCACTCCGCAAAACAGCGGCACCACGCAGCTGCTGATTTCCGTCAGTCCCGTAAACGACCAAGTCGTCTGGGCTGCTGGAACCGGAGGCACCTACGTTGTTACCACCGACGGCGGGAACACTTGGAGAAGCGGTGTTGTCCCCGGAACCGCGGACTTCCAATTCCGCGACGTGCAGGGTGTCAGCGACAAAGTCGCCTATCTAATGTCCATCGGAAACTACTATCCCTCGTTTCGCATTTACAAAACTGTCGACGGGGGGCACACCTGGACCAAGCAATTCGAGAATGAGTTGAAGGGCGCCTTCTACGATTGCTTTGCGTTCTGGACTCCCAATCGCGGGGTCACGCACAGCGACTCCGTCCACGGAGTCTTCCCCGATATTCGCACCACCAATGGGACCACCTGGGAATCCATCGCCGGAAATATGCCCCCTGCGTTGCCCGGCGAAGCTTCATTCTCGGCGAGCGGCACATGCATTGCGACGGAGGGTTCAGACAACGCTTGGGTTGCCACCGGTGGCTCCACAATCGCGCGCATCCTTGCTACCACCGACGGCGGTAACACTTGGAACGCGTACGACACTCCCTTTGTGAGTAATCCGAGCGCGGGCGCAATCTCCGTGGCCTTCGCCGATCCCTTGAATGGCATCGTAGCTGGCGGCGACTTGTCCAACAATAACCCGGGCCAAGTAGCAACCTCGAGTGATGGCGGCCAAACCTGGGCTCTCACGCCTACGCCTCCTGTGGAAGGCGCGATCTTCTGCCTCGCGCTGGTCCGCGGACAGCCTCAGGGCAAAAATGGTTACGGCCAAACGGACAATCCGTACAACCGAGCCGTCGTCGTCACGTCCGAAACCGAGCCAAACTACAGTTCTGGAAACGCAGCTTGGTCTCCCGATTTCGGCCAGACTTGGTACGAGCTCCCAGGAGTCAGCGGCTACTGGGCCGTCGCCTTCGCCAATCGAAACGCCGGCTGGTTCGTTGGCAACAACGGTCAAATCCTAAAGATCAGCTTTTAAGGTTTGCGGCAAGTGCGATAGTTTCCAAAACGCCGGGTCTTCGATTCGGCGTTTTTTTTTCGCCGTATCTTGCATCAGCCCCAAACGCGTAACTCCAAATGCGCATAGCGTGGGTTTGGCCGCCTTTGGAGTGCGATGGTTTTTCCCGGACCGGATGATTGCCGCTTCGCCTACGCACGTCGCCGTGCGAATCACTGTGGGCCCGGAACTCGAGTCCGCGAATAACTCATCAGCGATTATCTGGGACCACCACGAATCCGGCAGGAACCCTGCTGCACTATGGCATCGTGCATTACGGTACCGATCGCCGCAACCCTTCGCATCCTGATATGATTTTCAGGGTGCGCGTCCCCGGACTCCGACCAGAAACCATCTACTACTACACCGTCGAATCGGCAAGAGCGACTGGTGCGAACAACGGAGTATCCAGTCCCATAAAAACATTCAAAACCGGATAGTACCGATTCTGCATTGAGACAATGTTCGACGTGTTCTCCAGTCACATTAGACTGCACGATCAAACGAATCTTTCCCTTTAAATTTTCCCTTGCTTCGTCACGTTATCACTTCTTTTTCTATTTTTTGCGTTATCATCCGCTTGCCGTTGTGAGAAAGCACTGCGAGGCGCAGACGAATGCCATTCCTGCTGCTAGGACTCGTCAGCATAGGCTGGGCCGGCTATAGTCTGGTAACCGGAAAAGGCTACTACAAAGGCTGCCCTCCCGGGGGCTGGGATCGTTCCGAACATCCCTTCAATTATTGGGCCCCCACGCTAATCATCCTGGCCATCGGCATCTGCATGCTCCTGGTCTTCTTCGGACTAATCCCCCTACCCTCCCGCCCATTGCCCCGTTAACAGCTGACGTGTGCAATCCGAGCGAAAGGTTCGAAAGATGTAAATGTAGCGCCGCGGCCTTCAGCGCGGCATCTTTTTCTCCCCCCAGCGGCCACGCATAGTCCCCCTCCAGCCGCCACTCAAGCGGGAGTTACGTGCACGCAAGGAACAAAATTCTATTTAGGCGTCGAATCCTCTTCGAGTTAAGCTACCTGCCCGATGGCTTTTTTATTTCCCGATCAGCCCGTTTCAATCGTTCAAGGGCGGGTGAACTGGATTTTGTTTCTACCCGGTTGTGCCGCCGGTATCGTCTCAGGTTTCCTGAGCGCGAGAGGTGCGGCCGCTAGCGGTTCAGGTTATGCCGCTACGTACTTCTATATGTACGTCTTATTCAAAGCCCTGGTCTTTTTGGTGCTCGCAGCATTGCCGCAGTTATAGTGGCGGACTCGCTGCCGGCGCTATTCTTGCAGTCCTGAGCTTCGGCATTGGAATGAGAATTCTCAAGTTCGAGAACAAGGTTCCTGGATGCGTCCGCGCCAAGCCGTCGCGGCTAGAGCACACCAATTTTCGGCCGTCATTTATTTTTGGAAGGGGAAAAATTCAGGAGTTCAGTGTTAATGGAGCCCGCTGAGCCGCGACATGCGGGGATGGATTTTCCCGTCTTCGTCACCAGTTTATTCCCGCGTGATGACGAGTTCATCCAACGGGCGACAGGGGGTCGCTCTCGGTTTCGTCGACAATTCCCTGACGCCCGCGGAAAAAGTTTATTTAGCGAGAATAAAGGCCGACAGTCGTGTTGATAACGTAGCGCTGCCACCCTTTCCCTTCGCAGGTTCGTTCCCCATCGACCCAAAAAGCCCGTAGCCCTATTCGTTGCGAGTAAAGGGAGCCTACAGGAACCTTTAACCCGTATCTACCGCATGCACCCGATACCACCGCAAACCCAACACAATCATGATGCGTACGCTTTAGGAGATAACGCGCGAAATGAACCGGCCCCTAGGCGTCACGCTCATTGCTATCCTAACAGTCATCGTAGCGGCACTCCTCGCTGTCAGCTGTCTCGCCTTCGCATTCATTGCCATTATGACCATGACGGGCGACGGTTTTGATCCTGCAACCACCGCAATCACCGGCATGGCCCTGAGCGGCAGCATTTCGCTGATAATTCTCGCGGGCGTCGCCGCAGGTTTGGCGATCGCGTTGTTCGAATTGCGCGAATGGGCCTGGAGCGCGTCGATCATTTCCATTGGACTGGGCACAGTATGTACAGTACTCGGCCTGTTCGCTTTCCGCAGATTCTTCCTGATGCCAATGGCCCTATCGCTTCTTTGCCACCTGCTCGTAGTGGCCATCGCCGTTTATATGCTGTCTTATCTGTTGAAGCCCACAGTAAGGCAGGCCTTCACCACTTCGAACGCCTAAGCTCGAATTCTTCGCTTTCCTAGCGCCGGGCTTCAGCCCGGCATCTTTACTTTTGTTTTTTGGGTGGTCATCTCTTCCTCCTTTATATCGAAAGACCCTGCTTGCTCTGAGCAAGGATCGGAGCGGATTGCCTCTGCGGGGCTCGCCCGAAATCCGCGCAGTGTGCGGACTGCCTTGCGGGACCCTTCGCTATGCCGCGAAATAATCCACCCAATGCGCGCGGCATAACACAACTCTTACGACTTCCTTATGCTTTCTTGATGTGCCGCATGCTAACTTCCCACTCGTGTCCTGACTGCGTGCTGTCGCGCCAGAATGCCCGTCGACACGAGAAAAACCAGAGCTTCATGGTCAACAATCCCTCGGCTCTCTAACGGGCATCTAATCTTTTGCGCAATCGTGTTCACAATTTGCGCATCCCAAAGTTTCGCGCAAACCGCGCAGCCTTCCGCAGCAACAACACAAAACACAGAAAAGTCGCAATCCTCACCGGCCAACGCCGCCCCCGCAAGCCTTGCCGAGCAAAGCGCGCGTGAAAATTTCTTCAAGCGCCTCTGGCGCGCGTACAAGGACGACTGGAAAGGAACCACGTCGAGCGGCCCCGAACCCGCACGGCGAGGTTACCCATCGCCCGTTACGAACCCGCCATTTCCCTTCGAGGATTGGCCGTACGGCGGCTCTCCCGTAATCGGCGCCCCGTGGACGCAATCCGGCCCCCTGATGCAAGCTCTCTGGAGCGGCCCTCACGGGGACTGGTGGAAGAAGACAAAAATCCAAATTTACGGCTGGCTGAATTTCGGTTTTAACGTCAGCACTTCCGACAAATCATTTCACGGTAATAAATTCGGAAATTTTCCAACCGCCTATGACGAAGTGCCCAACGCCGCCGAACCCGATCAGGAAGTTTTGTACATCGAGCGTCAGCCTGACACTGTGCAGACCGACCATTTCGACTGGGGCTTTCGTCTAACTAATCTCTACGGATTGGACTATCGCTTCACCACCGCCAAAGGAATTTTCAGCAACCAACTCCTCGGAAAGAATCTTGAGTACGGATACGACCCGGTCATGGCTTACGTGGATTTGTACTGGGGACAAGCCGCTGAAGGCATGAACATTCGCATCGGCCGCTACATTTCCCTTCCCGACATCGAAGCCCAGCTCGCCCCCAACAATTACACCTACAGTCACTCGATTCTTTATACGTTTGACGCTTACACCCAATCCGGAATCAACATTACTACCAAGCTAAGCGATCACTGGCTGCTCCAAACCGGCCTCTCCGCTGGCAATGACGTTGCTCCGTGGGTTGGTGAGCCCAACGCCAAGCCAACCTTCAACGGTTGCATTGCCTACACCTGGCAGGAAGGCCGCGACAACCACTACGCCTGCATTAATTCGCTGAACGACGGAAAGTACTCCTACAACAATCTTCAAAGCGTCTATTACACCTGGTATCACAAAATCAGCACGAACTGGCATACGGACACTGAGTGGTGGTACATGTGGGAGGATCGCGTTCCCAACCTGGATAATCCCGCCGCCAAATCGCTGCTCATCAATGGAGCGAATGGCGCCTTCTGCAACAACACCACGGAGCTAACCTGCTTCGCGCCCGAAACCGCAGTCCTCAACTACATCGAGAAACAATTCTCCGCCAGAAACTATCTGACCTTCCGCAACGAATTCTTCGACGACATAAAAGGCCAGCGCACCGGCACGAAAACGCACTACTCCGAACACCTGATCGGCTGGGGCCACTGGATCGGCGCGACCGTCCTTCTCCGCCCCGAAATCCGCTTCGAACGTAGCTATGATCGCCCCGCCTACGACCTCGGCACAAAGAAGAACCAGCTAACAGTAGCCGGCGACATCATCTACTTTTTCTAAAGAGGTTGCGGAGTGACACTGTTCACTCGCCGAAGGTTGTTTGAGACCTGCCGGCCGAGCGCCGAAACTTCAGCGCCAGGTCCTGAACTCAGTTCCGCTCCAACGCGAACTTTAGGGTGCCCCACTTTTTCCCCGCCTTCTGTAGAAAAGGTGCGGGTTTAAATCTCACTTCAGCGATACTCAACGCCGTCACCACTACTCCTTGTACTCCCTCAATCGTGCGTTTTACGGCGCCATCCCTTCGTCCATCCAGCTCTTAAACAGCGCCACTCGATCCGCCGGCCAAGCCCCGTCGCAAGGCATCTTTCCACCCATCACAGCGGCAAAAACATGCTGCGCCTTCTCTTTCACATCAGCGTAAGACGAAAGGTCCAGCCCATATTTCTTCATCGACGAAACATCAGGATTGTCTCGAAACAACGGCCGTATATCTTTCGCAAAGCTAAGCGCCATGATAATCCTCCATTCTTTTTGATGGTTTCAGTTGATCGACGATTGTAAATATTGTTTGCGGGCCAGCAGACGATCCACTGATGGCGCGCCGGGACCGGCTATAAGTAGCGTCAACATCGCTCCCAAGTAAAGCACGATTAGCTCGCCGTGACCCGGCCCCTTGCCAAAGAACGCGAACCGATGCACGGACGCCCGCGCGACGAGGATATTTGCAAAGCAATACAACGCAGCCCACCTCGTTCCCAGCCCGACCACCGGCAGAATTGCGCAAACGAAATCGGAAACAAACGCAAACAGAAACGAAGCATGCAACCCAATTCCGATAGGATTTGGAAAGTGCGCCATGAATTGCGCCCAGTGTGTCGATTGCTTCTCCCATCTATGCCGCAAGAACAATTTTGCCCCGTCCAAACGCGCAAAATAGTCAGCCCCACTTGCGTCCGCTCCGGCACAAACCGCATACGCCAACATCTTTCACGCTAGGCATGGTCACCCCTTCGTTCAATTGATGCCTTAGACGTGGCTCAAGTGCCCAGTTTCGGCGCGACAGGTCTCAAATGTTTCTAAATCCAGATCTGACTCCGCGCATCCGATAGAGCTGACTTCGGTCCCACTCAGAAGCATCAACCTAGTGAGGGCAGTGAAGCGATGATCACCACCATCGCAGAAAAGCTAAAGGAGATCCCATGTCTAAACTAAACAAAAAAGTAGCGCTCGTCACTGGCGGGTCGCGCGGTATCGGCGCCGCAATCGCAAAGCGTCTGGCCGCGGACGGAGCGGTCGTAGCCATCACCTACTCGAAAGACGCAAATTCCGCCTCCAAAGTGGTCAAAGAGATTGAGCAGGCAGGCGGAAAGGCCGTGGCGTTTCAAGCGGACGCCGCAGACGCCGCCGCAGTCAAGAGCGCAGTTGAGAAGACAGTCGCCGCACTCGGCGGTATCGACGTGCTTGTGAATAACGCCGGCACCGCCATTCCGAAAAAGTTTGAAGACGCCTCACTTCAGGAGCTGGACCGCGTGATTGACATCAACATCCGCGGCACGATGATCGCAACGCAAGCCGCGCTGAAGCACATGAGCAACGGCGGTCGCATCATCATGATCGGATCGTGCGTCGGCGAACGCATGATGACGCCCGGCCTGGTTCCCTACTCGGCCACCAAGGGAGCCATCAAGATGTTCAGTCAGGGATTGTCCCGAGAGGTGGGCAGCCGAGGCATCACGGTCAATAATATCCAGCCGGGTCCGATCGACACAGACTTGAATCCCGCCGCAAGCGAGTGGGCTGTGCCGCAGAAGGCCGCCACGGCGCTCGACCGCTTTGGCAAAGTTGAGGAAGTTGCGGCGCTGGTCGCCTTCGTCGCCGGCCCCGAAGCATCGTACATCACCGGCGCAAATCTTACCGTCGACGGCGGCACCAACGCCTAACCGGTTCATGCGGTCCGCAAGCTGCCGGTAATCCGACATCCAAGAGCGAAGCGTTTTAGCGTCCGATTCGCTACGGAAACTTTTTTAATAAAATCAGGACATTTACCGATACGGTCGGCCGATTAGAGGTCAGAAAATGGCCTCGTGATTGCCTATTCGGTCATTCAATTCCGCGGTCCGCGGTCTCAGAGCCATGTCTAAAGCTTTGAAAATATTGGTTGCTGACGACCAGGAAGCCGTCCGCAGTCTCATTCGAAGGATATTGGGGAAAATGCCTGAATGGAAGATTTCTGCGGAAGCTGCAGATGGGCAGGAGGCCGTCGAATTAGCCAAAAAAGACTGTCCGGATTTAGCTATTCTCGATATTCAAATGCCGCGGTTAAGCGGCATTCAAGCAGCCGAGGAAATCCTTCAATATTGTCCTAAGGCAATCATTCTGAGTGACAGTATGCACGATGCCGCTCTATTTTCACGCGAGCTTCAGAACGTCGGTATAAAAGGCTTCGTTTATAAGCCTCGCATAGCACAGGATTTGGTTCCGGCCGTCGAAGCTGTTATCAACGGCGAAACCTGTTTCACTCCTGTGCGCGATTGATTTTAGTCGCTACGGCCGAGCTGTTCCCACTCAATTTCCGCTCACGGCGAAGAGTCTTACGCCTCGATGATTTGGTTGCGTACCGCGTAGCGCACCAGCTCACTTGCTGTGTGCACGCGAAGTTTCCGCATAATGTTGGAGCGATGCGTATCGATTGTCTTCGGACTTAATCCCAGAACAGCAGCTATCGCCGGACTGCTCTTTCCTTCCGACAACAAACGAACAATTTCGCGCTCCCGCGGCGTAAGACGGCCCCCGGTCGTCTCAGCGGCGTCACCCTTCACCTGCTGCCCGGAAGCATACTTTGTCAAAATCAGTTCGGTGGCGTGACTGGAAAAGAATGGTTTCTTTCTCGAAAGATTTTCCAAAGCGGTAACCAGATCGCGGTCCGAATCTGACTTCACGATGTACCCGCGTACTCCCGCTTCGATTATGTCTAGAATCAACTGGTCGGAATGGTGCATCGACAAAATCAGTATTTCCGTCTCCGGAGATACTTCGCGAATCTTCTTGGCCGCCTCTAATCCATTCAGGCCCGGCATACTGACGTCCAGAATCGCAATGTCCGGGTTCAGCTTCTCAGCCTGTGTCACCGCGTCATCGCCCCGATGAGTTTCGGCGCAAACACGCCACCCATCCTGAGATTCAACGAGCATTCGTATCCCGCGCCGCATCAAGGCGTGATCATCCGCCACCAAAACGCGGAGCGTCGTCTTCATCTTTCCCCTCGGCTGGGCTCTTCCCCGCCCTCGACGTAAAGTTTATTTCCCGTTCTCTGGTCCAGAAGAATGAATCCGTCTGCCGATTTCGCTGCCCGCTCCTGGATCTGCACCTTTGCTTGTTCCAGTGTCGGTGCCGCGCCAATCCAGCGCACCGCCAATCCGTCTATTTCAAAAATATCGATTGGATGAATCATGGCCCTTGCTCCTATCTGCGCCTCCGCGTTCGCCGGCGTCGTTCAAATGCTCGGTTTACTCTTGCCCAGCAACGGGACCGTCGCATCGGTCTCGGCCAGCAGTGCGATTTTCACCTCGCTCTGTTTTTCAACGATCTTTTTCACAATCTCCAGCGGAACTTGTTCGAAGTGCGTTTGGGGTTTGATCATGGAACCCTCCCGGGAACACCTCTGCACGCTAACAGGCTCCCAGGCGTACGGGTCAGATCTTTAAAAGAACTAACACACACGCTAGTCGTCCGTGTTAGCGCGGTTGCGCTGCCATTCGCTTGAGTTTTGTACTTGCAGGTTTAGCTATACGTGTGATACTAGTGCGGTACGTTAAGAATACTTTTGTTTAACGTATCGCGTTCCAGGAGGGTGAGACATGGCGCGCGCTCATTGCAAGGTTGCTCCGGCACATTTCGCCACTATGGTGCAATCGGAAGTTCCGCAGGGTCGCAACGGAAAACATAAAGAACTGCTAACCATCATTCTTAAAGATTTGGCCCGACTCAAAGGCGGCGCGGCCATCAAGATTCCCCTGGCCGACCTGGACGTCTCCAAGGAAAAAGTCCGCTCCGCCCTGAATCGCGCCACTCGCAAAGCCGGCCATAAAGTCGCCACCGCCAGCGATGCTAATTTCCTATACGTCTGGAACGTGCCCGCATAGCATTGGTCAGCTTCCGCAGCGGGTTTCGCGAACGTTATGCCCTATTCGCCTGGCTTGATGCGCATGAAGGTGTAATGTAGCGCCGCGGCCTTCAGCGCGGCATCGATCGGCTGGCATCCACGTCTGGCCGAAACCCTCTCACGCCGCCGGCCGGACGCTCCCCTTCACTCGCTTACTGTCCAATCTGTTCCAGCAGCGTGTAAGGCAACGCAGCCGGGATTCCCGAGAACGAAATCAAGGTCCCATCGTGAAAGTTGATGGCGTAAAACTCATTGGTAAGCGCATTCACGTCGATTGCCGTGGGATTTAACACTCCCTTAACGCTCACGGTGGTGTTCGTCAGCCCGTCGATGATAATGATCTGATTGCCCGTGAAATCCGCCGCGTAAATTTTATTCCTGAGCGTATCCACCGCGAGCGCATCCGGAAACATCCCCGCCGGGACGTAAGTGAGCCCGAGCGTTGTTCCATCCAGAACGTCCACGGAGCTTCCCAACTGCCGCAAGAAATAAACCCTATTCGTCGCCGAGTTCACCACCAGCTTGTACGGATAGGCCGCCACCGATCTCTCGCGCACCGCATTCGTAGCGCCGTTGATCACGCTGATCGTGCTGCTCAAAATGTTCGCTACATACACCGTATTCGTCACCGGATTCACTGCGATAGACGCCGGGTACTTTCCAATCTTAAGCGTGGCTATCACCGCATCGGTCGTTCCGCTGATCACGGAGACGGTATTGCCACCCTGGTTGGCGACATAAACAAGATTGGTCGTCTCGTTGATTGCAATGGCGGCGGGATTAATCCCCACATTGATAGTCTTCGTCTCGTCCGTTGCGGGATAGAAAACGGTCACCGTGTTGTCGTTGAAGTTCGCCGTATAAAGCTTGTTCGCGCTGAGATTCAGTTTCAAGTCCACCGGAGCAGCGCCTACCGTAACAAACGACAAAGCGTGCGTTGCGCCGTCAACAATCGCCACATTGTTATTCACCACGTTGATCGCGTAGATCGTGTCCGTCAGCGGATTGATCTGTATCACCGCGTCCCCGGATACTTGCGAAGTCGCTCCCAACGGAATCACCGTCGGCTGAAACGTGATGCCGTCAATCTCCACCAGCTCGTTCGTAGGTTCATTCACCACGTAAATTTTGTTCGTGACCGGATTAAACCCAACCATCTGTGGATAATTGTCCAGCTGCACGGTGGCCAACTGCGTCTGCCCCTTAGCCACCTGCGAACACGCCAACAGAAGAACGATTGCCACTACGTTGTAAACGTATCTACGCTTCATAGCTCCGTTCCTCCAGTTAGCCCAGGTATTCGCAAATGCTTTGCCGAGCAGCGGCCCACAGCATTCCGCAACTTTCCTTTTCCTAATATCTATATCTGGTAACGTATCCAAACTATTATCCGCGCAGCGTGCGGACAACAGTACTAAAGTACTGCCCCACACAGGCAGGCTCGGCGACACGATCGGTGAATCCGCCCATCAGTGAAACTCGGTTCTGATTTACCAGATAAAGTTCACAGAGGACCAGCTAACGCGTTGCAGCGTACTCACGCCGGGTGATCACGCAACTGAGGAAACAGAATTTCGAGGCTCGATGTTTCCCACATCCGCAGTTTGAATCCTCGAAAAAGCAGCCTTGCTCCCACGAACTTGATTCTTACCAAACCCATTCCACAGATACATAGTCGCGTAAGCCCGCCACGGCCGCCACGCTTCGGACCTTCTCTCAAGCTCGCGGGAACTCTTCAAATTCAACGCGCGCAGCAGCCCCAGATCGCCAGCTGGAAAGGCGTCCGGTTCCCCAAGAGCTCGCATTGCCACGTATTGCGCCGTCCAAGTCCCAATTCCCGAAATCTCGCAAAGTCGCGCCAGGAAAGCATCCGTCTCAACAATCCCCTCAAACCGGATTCGCCTGTCGCACACAGCCCGAGCCAACGTTCGTATGGTTTCCGCACGCGCCTTGGTGATACCTACCGCTGACAGATCGGCGTGGGCAAGAATCTCCGGAGTCGGAAATAAATGCGTCAGCTTGCCCGGCCCAGCGAACGCTTTCCCAAACTCTTTCGCAATGCGTCCCACAATCGCCGTTGCATTTACGACGCTAATCACTTGCCCCACAATCGCGCGCGTCGCCAGCTCGAACCCATCCCAACATCCCGGCACCCTCAGCCCCGGCGCGCCTCGAACCCTTTCCGCTAACGCAGGATCGCTTTTCAAAGTTCGTGCGATGTGCACCCAGTCCGCGCCCAAGTCGAACATGGCGCGTATCCGCTCCACGATAAAAAACAGCGAGCATGGATCCGGAAATTGAATGCGCACAGCCAGCGCGTCGATTCCTTCCTGCAGCGAAACTTCAAAATATCCGTGTCGCCCATTCAAAGAAATCGACCGCCGGTAGGTTCCCTGTTCAACCGCCTCCACTCCCGGAATCGCGCGCTTCGCTAAAAACGCCAACATGCCATCCCAGTGATACGGCACACGGAACCGCAGAAGAAAAAGATATTGGTTTTCAGGCTGGTCCGTCCGCACGCGAACCAGCCGCCGAATCCGCGTCGGCGTTCGCCCATAAGTCTCTTGAATCGCCGCATTAAATCTTCGTACGCACCCGAATCCCGACGCGATCGCAACCTGGCTCATCGGCAAATTTGTCTCGTCGATCAGTTTCTTCGCAAAATGCAGCCGCCGCGTGTGCGCCACCGCAGTAGGAGTCGCTCCCAAGTGTTTCAGAAATAGTCGCCGAAGATGTCGCGAGCCAATTCCCAGCCGCTCCGCCAGCGCCTCCACGCCTCCATTCTCCAATCCAGTCTCGCCGATCAGTCTCAGAGCCCGTGAAACCGTATTTGACGTTCCGCACCATGCCGGAGTAGCCGGTGACGCTTCCGGCCGGCAACGCAAGCAAGGACGATATCCCGCCTCCGCCGCGGCCGCGGCAGTCGAGAAATAGGTTACGTTTTTCTCTTTCGCCGTAGGCGCTGGGCAAATCGGACGGCAGTACACTCCGCTGCCTTTCACGCCAATGAAGAATTTCCCGTCGAATCGCGCATCGCGCGACAACCTGGCCCGCGAACAGACTTGCCAATCGAGAGTCATTTGTCTTGGCGATTAAGCATAGCCGAATCCGCTGCAATCATTGGACGTTTTCGGACCACGTTCACCCCGCGGCATCGACGCCCGAAAACGTCTAATTCCGCCCATAGCAGCGTCCGCAAACGTCCAACCTTCCTCCGCCAAAAATTCTACCGTGTCTTCGTAGGTCGGCCGGCCTCCCACACAAAGTTAGGTCGGCCCAAAAAATATTCAGATGCCGGAGAAAATGCGCGGCCATTAGTTCAAATCGATTTCACGAAAATCAAAGGAGCTAACATGAAATTCAAATTAACAACCAGCCTCACCGTGATAATTGTTTTATTTGCCGCGCTAGTGTTCCCTTCTCGGCTGTCAGCGCAAGACAAGCACGACCGCTACCGCGTTTTTAATCTCGGTAATCTCAGCGGAACGGCCAGCGAAGGAAATACCATCAACAACATTGGCTGGGCCATAGGCGCCGCCGACCAGTCAGGAAATATCACCGAGCACGCCACCGTCTGGATTTACGGACTGCGCTTCGACCTCGGCACCCTCGGCGGTCCCAATAGTGACGTCCAGTGGCCCAACAAAAACAACCACGGCCAAATCGCCGGCTTTTCCGAAACCGCCGCCCTCGATCCATACAACGAGTCTTGGAGCTGCACCGCCTTCACTCCCACAGCCATCCCCACGGGACATGTATGCACCGGATTCGTCTGGCAATTTGGCGTCATGAACCCGCTGCCCACTCTCGGCGGCAACAACGGATTTGCTTCCGGCGAAAATAATTTAGGTCAGATCGTCGGCTGGGCCGAAACGCAAGTTCACGATTCAAGCTGCGTGCTGCCGCAAGTGCTGCAATTTCTCCCCGTTCTTTACGGCCCCGGCTTAGACCAGATCACCGCGCTTCCCACTTACGTTCAAAACGGCGTGCCTGATCCCGACGGCGCCGCCACCGCCATCAACGAGAATGGTCAGATCGTCGGCATCTCCGGCACTTGTGACGTTGCCGTCGGAGCCTTCACCGCCATGCACGCACTGCTCTGGGAAAATGGAAACGTGATTGACCTCGGCAATCTCGGCGGACAAGGTTGGAACACTCCCATGGCCATCAACCATCGCGGCGACACCATCGTCGGGTTTTCCGATCTTCCCGGCGACGTCGTTGGCGGCGTCCTCTCCCCAAATTTCCACGCATTTGTTTGGACCAAGAAGACCGGCAAAATGACCGACATCGGCGTGCTCCCCGGCGATAGCCTAAGCGAAGCCCTCGACGTCAACGATCAAGGCCAAGTCGTCGGCGTTTCGCTCCCTTCCTTCCATGCCTTCATCTACGAAAACGGCAAGATGTTCGACCTCAACGCTTTCGTCCCGAAAAGCTCGGCCCTCCTTTTGATTGCCGCCAACGGCATCAACGAAAAAGGTGAAATCACCGGCCAAGCCTGCGTCATCTCCGACGGCGCCTGCCCGCTAGGGGCGAACATCCCTGCTTTCTTGGCCATCCCCGACTACCACGCATTCGGCGAAGCCGACGCCGGCGCCGACTCCGAAACCACTAACCCCGACGCCGCGAGCATTACCGCGTCCGAAGGCATCCGTCAGCAAATGATGCGCAAAATAGCCCTAGGCCACTTTGCGGCAGAAAAAGTAAAGCCATAGCCAACTCAGTAAGTCCGCAATCAATGCAACTTGCGAGCTCGAGGGTGTGGATCTAGCCCGTCCCACCCCCGGCCTTGCAAAATGTTTTCATCGCGCTCAAGAATCCGTCATGATCGGCGATCAATGTAACCGGCCAACGATCCATGCGGCATCTTTCTTTTGATCTTGCCTTCGATTTTTCTTTGCGCGGCCGGAACAAACCAAGACGCGACCAAAAAATATCTACTTCTCGCGATTTGTCTTTTGCCGCCACCACGCGGTATCTTAATCTCCTGTTGTGCATCCGCCCGTGAAACTCCCAAGCCTAATCCGCGCGCTAATCCTGATAACCGCCGCGATCTCCGTCCTCCCCTCCATCACCTCCGCGCAGACCGACGAAATCCAGGTCTACGACGCCGTAATAGCCGAACCAGGAATCTTCAACCTAACCTGGCACAACAACTTCATCGCCGACGGTTTGCAAACGCCCGCTTTCCCAGGCGGTCTGATCCCAGACAAATCTTTCAACGGCGTCACCGAGTGGGCCTATGGAGTTACACCTTGGTTCGAGGCAGGCCTTTATCTTCCGCTATACAGTATTTCCCAAAATCGCGGAGCGACGATTAACGGCGGCAAAATCCGCCTGCTCTTCGTCCGTCCTCATGCGCAAGACCATACGTTTTTCTACGGCGCAAATTTTGAATTCAGTTACAACGCTCTCCACTGGCAGCCCTTCCATTTCACTTCCGAAATTCGCCCGATCATCGGCTGGCATTTGCACCCCGTGGACATAATCATAAATCCCATCCTCGACAACTCCTGGCGCGGCGGCTTTAAGAGCCTCGATTTCGCCCCAGCGCTGCGCCTCGCCTACAACCTCCCGCCGAAGTGGGCTCTCGCTGCAGAGGAGTACGCCGACTACGGCCAGCTTCGCAATCTCAATTCCCTCGACCAACAAACCCACGAGCTCTACGCGGTCGTCGACCACTATTCCAAAATCGTAAACGTCGAAGGCGGCATCGGCTTCGGCCTAACCTCTGCCTCCGACAAAATCACCCTGAAGCTAATCCTCTCCCGCGACCTGAACACCAAGCCCATACGTTGGCCGCGCTAGTGGCACATATAAAATGGTCATCCTACCCGCCATGGCGAGCGTTCGGGCCAGTGCCGCAAGGCCTCGGCAGCCCAGGACGTAGTCTTGTCCGTATGGCACGACGTGCATGGATTCGGAATTTTATATTTGTCCGTCATCGCCGGCGTAATGAACGCAAATGTGTGCGAGCGCACCTTCACATCCGCGATTTCCGTCGCAATTTTAGGCATGTGGCAAGCGACGCAGCTAGTTCCCGGCGATCCCGCTTTGTGATGCGTGTGCTCCTCGATAGTTCCTGTGCGCGGACCATTCAACGAAAGTGGCCCATGACAATCGAGGCACAGTTTGTCCGCGGTTTTTCGCAATTGCGCGTAATTGTCCGTGCCATGCGCATCGTGACAGCTAAAGCACGTCACCCCGCGACGGTACATCACACTTTGCACGAAATCATTTCCCTGCATTCGATTCTTGTGAGCGCTGCCGTCGGCATAATGCGTGAACGTCGTCTCGCCCAGTGTGTGCTCTTCCAGGTTCCAGTAGTCGCTCAGGTTTAAGCCCACTTGATAACCGACCGGCCAGTCGTAATATTTCCCTTCGATCGGAATCGTCACAGGGCGCCCTTGTGAATGGCACTGAATGCACGTATCACTGGCCTGAACGTAATCCATCCGCGCCGGATTCAGGGTGTTGCCGCGTGACGGATGCTCCACATGCTCGCTGCCCGGTCCGTGGCACTTCTCGCATCCAACATTCCACTCCGCCACTTGTTTCGTGTGGATGTTGTAATCCACCGAATGGCAGCCATCGCATGTAGGGCCGGTGGGCCGCTGCATATTGTCCGGCGGATAAAACGGCTCCCACCAGTCGGTCCCCTTCGCCACGAAATAGGGCCGCCAGACTCGGTTCGTAATATCCCACTGCGCCGGTTCCGGAAAATAGTCATCCCCTCTTTTCGTAAAATAGCGTTGCTTCCAAACGCCACCGTAAACAAGCGCAACATCCTCCCGACTGAACTTGGAAACGGAGTTCGACGCAAGGTCGGGGATGATGGCGTCAGAAAATTCGTGAGGATCGCGAACGACATTCGCCATCGGCGTTTTTCGCCAACGCTCGTAAATTTCTGCGTGGCACTTTTGGCAGGCTTTCGAGCCAACGTAATGCGCAGAACCTATTGTGGCGGTTTGCTGGGCATGCTCTTCGCTGGTTAATTGCCGCAGGCTGCGAATGTAAATCACCAGCTTCCAACTGCCGTCGCTTTGTTCGTCGTGCGGATTGGCCCAACCGGGCATTCCGGTCAGTCGCACGCCGTTGCGAATGATGTAGCGGATTTCCCCGTCAGTCAGATTCTGCGTTTCTGGCAAACGCAAGTCCGGAACCTTCGGATACAAATTGCGGCCTACCTGCGTCCTCCCGCTGCCGTCCACTCCGTGGCAGGTTGCACAGCGGTCCAGAAAGCTTTCGCGCGACTCCTTTAGAACTTCCGGGGTAGCCTTCCAAGGATTTACTTCCAAGCGAGCACTCCGAGGAATTGCCAGGTTGCGCGCCGTGCGAGCCACAACTCTCTCCAATGCCGACGGCTCCTCAGAGGTGCTAAAACCACGCCGAATGAGCGTGGCCCCGTAAAGGCCGAGCATCAAAAGTATCGCGACACAGAGAAAAAGGACCAGCTTCCCAGCTCTCATTCTCGGCAGTATTACATAGCGTCTCATATCGGCACGAAAATCTTACAAACCAAACTAATTCCACATCCGTCGGGTTAACCGGCGATGAAAATCACATAATTTTCATATGTACACGCGAAATGCAGTCTTTACCCGATGGGCTATCCCGTATCTCAGACCAATAATTCCGGTGAAGGCACGCAACTATGCCCACAAGTCTTCCAAAACAAAACGTAAAAAGGAGCCTTAACAATGTCGGACAGAAGTGTGAGACCTACTCAGGAAGAATTTTCTCTAAGAGCCTATGAAATTTATGTTTCTCACGGCCGACAAAATGGCGGCGATCTAGACGACTGGCTAACCGCCGAACAAGAACTTCGCGAACAGCAACCCAGTACCTCAGAAACCAAGAGGCCGGCGCTAATCGTCACCGGCGCAGTCCTGGGACGAACCGTCCTGCTAACTGAACAAACCCCTCAGTATGCTGGGCGAGAAAACGTTGTGCGAGAGAGTCCCGCGCGGGAGAACACTTCGAGAGAAGCTGCCGAGCGCGAGAGCGAGACTCACTTCAAGTTGCCGCGCCGCTTTTCGGGCTCAAACCCCTAGATCCATTCGCGCGACGACTCGATTCGCGACGACTCGATTCGAAACAGTCACCAGCAAAAAAAAGCGGACCAAGCAGGCCGCGTGAGAATTGATCCTTCATGCGCCGCTTTTTGTTGGCAGTACGGAAAGTCTAATGGTGGAATTCCGTCGCTGGTCTTGAGTCTAGCGCGCTATCTATAGCTCCGGCCAACTGCGTTACGCCGTCAGGTTTCGAGAGCACCGCGTCAATTCCAATCGCCGAGCTCAAGTACTTCCCGATGTTCTCGCCATACATCGTAAACAGGATGACGCGAATTTCTGGCATTTCGCCTTTCAGCACGGACGCTACTTCCGCGCCATTCATCTCTGGCATCGCCAAGTCAAGAAGAACCAAATCCGGTTTCAGCGTCAGGGCTTTCTGTACTGCTTCGCGTCCGTTCACCGCTTCTCCGCAAATCACCACGTCCGGCCGTCTCGATAGATACGTTTTCAGAATATGCCGAACGATGGTGCTATCGTCCGCTATGAGCACATGCTTATGGGGGCCGGGACTCACAACATTAAACTACACCTGTAAGGTCCGGATGAGGAATACAAGGTTTACTGTAGGACACCTGAGAAGCAAGGCCTGCGTAAACGCCTCAAGGCTGCTTAGCAGCGTCGATAATTCTCTTCACTGCGAAGTCAAATCCTTTCTCGGTGCTGATCGCCACTCGTTCGGCCAACACCGGCGAGTAATCGCATATCTCTCGAAATCCTACATTGTGCCAGACCGGCAATATCACTTTTTTTCCATCCACTTCGCGCGTAGCCAAATCATTTAACTCCTCTTGGGTCCAGCGCTTTTCAAGAAATGGCTTGCTCACAATCACCACCCCATATCGCGAGCGCGACAGCCCGTAGTCGATCGACGCGCGTATATTGTCCCCCGGCTTCAGAGCATAGTCGAGATACCAGCATATTGTTCCTGTGGCATTCAACGCGTCACACAACGGTTTGGCAACGTCCCGTGCATCCTCGCGCGCGTGCAAGAAAAATAAGTCCCATTTCTTTTTTTCTTCCATCCTCTTCCTTTGAATATTGAGTCACACTCGTACGATCACCGGGACATTCCGCTTAAACCATTACGATTTAGGGTCATCCCGCGCGAAAAGGCCTCGGCTAGGTTCGTTCCGCCAGTGAATCGCAGGCCCACAGCAGTATGTCCATCAACTGCCCGCGTTCTTGATTCGTAAATTCGCCGCTGCCCTGGCTAAGCGATGTAACTGTGTCAACTATCTCGACTAACAAGTTTCGTCGCTCTTTCTGGGCTGCTTCGCTTGCTCGGTCTGAGGTCTTTTCGAGGCACTTATAGCAGGTCGATACAAAGTGGGCTACACAATACTTGCAACCGCCTAAGGTTGCGACTGCGGACTTAATGCAATCTGGAAAACTACAGACGCGGTCCATGTGATCGGTTAGTTCAACCTGAACTCATCGCTTCTGTAATTTGGCTCCAGCGTTTCTCTCGTTTGCCTCTCCCAGTTTCAACGATTACCCCGCTCACTATGCTGGACTGCGGAGCATCCCGCCATCAGGAGTTCTTTCGATTTTCAGAGTGCTCTTATAGTACCGATCTCCATGTTTATCAAGCTGTAACATTAGCCTGCGCAGGCCCAATCGACAACGGTACTCGCCGTTGCCCGCAACGTTGCGTCGAATGATCCACAGGTCCCGCCTGCTGAGGCATCCGATCAGCTCCAAGGAGTGCAGCATGACAATCAACCGTTTTCGGCAGCTTTCGTGCGTGGCGATTCGGGCTTTCCCAGAATGGCGGGAATAAGCTTATTATCGAGCTCGCTCTTATCCAGCAGCGTATACGTTCCAAAGTTGCGAGCCAGAACATTGGCTTCCGCATCCCGGTAAATAGAAATCACCAATAACCGCGACGCTCCGGAATTCAGCAGAGATTTGAATTCGACAGGCGAGAGTTGCGCGTCGTCCGGCATATGCAGATCCAGTACGACGACCTGCGGCTTTAAATCGTTCGACATTTGCACTGCTTGTGGGAAATGGGCGTCAGTCGGCCACTGAATGCCGGCGCGAATCTTAGCGCGCTCCAGCTCGTTGCCAAACTCGTGATCCTAGGCCCTAAGACTTTTAACGCCCTTAGACCCAGCCGCAAATAGTCATAATTAAGAGGTCTATAACGAACTTCTCAACCCTCCACTGTCGCCTATTCCGGGAATACGCTCGTATCCGCATGATAATGCACGGCCCAAATTGGCTGTGCCGATTCGCTACAGAATGTACCGTTATGGCGCACCGCGTGCCTCTACTGCGGTGTACCCGCCAGCAATGACATCTTGAGCGGCTTAACAGGAGAGAGACGAAATGACTAAGAAACAGAAGGGATTTTCACTTATCGAATTGCTGATCGTCGTCGCGATTATTTTGATTATCGCGGCCATCGCAATTCCGAACTTGCTGCGCGCCCGCATGGCGGCCAATGAAGCCTCCGCGGTCGGTTCCATTCGCACCTTCAACACTTCGGCAGTGACGTACTCCTCGAGCTGGGGCGTGCAATTCCCAGGGTCGTTGGCAGCTATGGCTGGCGCACCGGGCGGCGTTGCAGTTTGCGGCGCGGCGATTTTGATTGACCCAGTTCTAGCCGCTGCAACAGCAGCAGCCACCGCGAAGAGCGGTTATTTCTTCACCTATGTGGGAGCCACCGCAACTCCGGCAGTCGGCGGATGCACGGGCTTCCAGACCTACACGATTGTGGGACAGCCTGCAACCATAGGACAAAGTGGTCAGCGCGGGTTTTATAGCGACCAGAGCGGCGTCATCCGTTACACCACGGACGGCAGCGCACCAACAGTCGCCAGCCCTCCGCTCCAGTAATTTCGCATCGCATCAGGTACGAAACCGGGGAGAGCAATCTCCCCGGTTTCTTTTTTCCGTTTCAGTTCTCGTTTTCTGCCCTCGCCAACTCTGATTCCTTCCGTCTGTACTCTGTTCCGCGCGGCGCCGGCGTTCACCGCGGCCGCGTCGTAAGCCCTGCCTCCTTCCACAGCTTCTCCCAATACCAGACGCCCGGAGTTTTGTGAAGCACGCGATACCCTACCTGATGCGCCAAAAGCAAAATCTGCCCGCGATGATGTGCCTCGTGCGAAAACATGTAGGCGAACATCGTCCCGCCGGCAGGCCACGTTTGCGACCAACTCCCGCGAGAATATTTTGTGACGCGGCGATTCGGAGCCGCCGAAAGCGCATCCGTCAACATGCGCAAACACTGCGCTCCGCTCTTCCTGTGCGCCGACGCAGCCTGCTTCATCGTGCAGCGGTCCGGATCGAGTGGCGCCGGACACTTCAGATGCGGCGCCGAATTCTTCAGCCATACAAGACGGCTGTTGTGCAGATGCGCGAAGATGGCCGCAATC
>Ga0209009_1000132_pt1 | contig 30801 bp, 34 predicted proteins | sample BlaSpr_A8_OM3_M2_FD_187979 | JGI IMG/M metagenome (GOLD analysis project Ga0209009, IMG submission 187979) | Forest soil microbial communities from Thunder Bay, Ontario, Canada - Black Spruce, Ontario site 2_A8_OM3_M2 (SPAdes) (version 2) | ecosystem: Environmental > Terrestrial > Soil > Boreal... | reverse complement strand
GTGACCGCTTACGGACCGCTAGACATATCCTACCTCGAGTCCAAAGACGACCCGCGCAACCAGCAGGCCTAGCGCGCATCGTGTGACCAGGAGGATTCCATGCCACTGGCTCGAATTGATCTCGTTCAAGGTAAATCAGCGGAGTATCGCAAAGGAATCGGCGACGTGGTTTATGACGCGCTGCTGAAGCATTTCAATGTTCCGAAGAACGATCGATTTCAAGTGATCATGGAGCATCCTGCCGACGAAGTCATATACGATCCTACTTATTTCGGTATCCCAAAGGACGGCAGACTGCGTGTTCATTCAGATAACGCTGAGTGAAGGGCGCACGGTGGAGATGAAGCAAGCGTTTTATAAAGCGGTCGCGGACGGGCTCCACGAACGCCTGAAACTTCGACGCGAAGACATATTCATCAATCTGGTCGAAGTGAAGAAGGAAAACTGGTCGTTCGGAAATGGCATCGCCCAGTACGTACAGCCCTGACGCCGGAGTTTCCCACAAGAAATATCTATAAAAGATTTCCCTCGAAGCGTTTTCCAATTGCGGCGCGCAAGGTGTCCGTGATATATCCTGACGCCTGGTTGCGCAACCGGTAATACCTCGGAACCTACTTCTCTCCGCCACGATTTCCCGGTTGAGATTTTGGGGCGACCTCAAGCCTTTCTTCCGCCATGGAGGCACTATGCGTCAAAGCAAATTTTACACTCTCGGGATAGTTGCAATTGCCGCGATCGCAATGCTGGCGTGGCCGAATCTGGCCAACGCGCAACGCGCTGTAAAAGTACCGCCTCCGATGCGTTCACAACAGCCGGTGGCGCCAATCAAAGATATCGCGCCAACGCAAAATGTAACCTCCAACGCGTCTCTTGGGCCGTCGCGATGGATTCCGTTGAACAACCAGCCGTTTTTTCTGGTTGATGGCGCGTCCAATCCGATTCTGCTCACGGACGGAAGCGTGCTGATTCAAGATACGGGCTTTCCGGATTGGTGGAAGTTGACGCCCGATTCCACCGGCAGCTACGTGAATGGCACGTGGACCCAGGTCGCTTCGCTGCCGAATACCTACAGCCCGCTCTACCATTCTTCGGCGGTCTTGCCCGACGGCCGGCTGATCATCGAAGGCGGCGAATATTTGCTGAACGCCGATCAAACACAACTTGTACCCACGTGGTCAGCTCAGGGCTCAATATACGATCCCCTCGCGGACGTGTGGACCCCTGTTCCGACTCCCACATTTTTCGGCGGCTACGGACCGTTCCCGCAGACGATTGGCGACGCGCAAAGCGTGGTGCTTCCCAACGGCACGTACATGCAGGCCGACTGTTGCACGAAGGATGAAGCTTTGCTCGACGCCGCGACGCTCACATGGACTCCGACCGGAAAGAACAAATTCGACATCAACGACGAAGAGGGTTGGAACCTGCTTCCCAACGGAGAAGTTCTCACCGTCAATGCGTATGTGTTCATGTACGAAAAAAATGGCACCCACTCGGAGATTTACAACCCGGCGAAAGGCTCGTGGAAAAGTGCCGGCAGCACCATCGTTCAACTCTGGGATTCTGCACGCGATTGCGGAGGGTTCAAGTTCTCTACTTCCGAAGTAGGGCCTGCAGTGTTGCGTCCTGACGGCACCGTGTTTTACACCGGGGCGAATTCCTGCGGTCCGGGCAACACTGCGATCTACAACTACCTAACCGGCACTTGGACTGTCGGCCCTGTTTTCCCTGACGACTTGGACATTGCCGATGGTCCAGCGGCGCTGGAACCCAACGGAAAAGTTCTCATGGCCGCCAGCCCATTTTTCGGGCCTCCCGGAGTGGAATTCTTCGAATGGGATGGGACGAACTTGACGGAAGTCCCTGGAACTCCGAACGCGCCATTTGAACCTTCCTACCCTCTCAACATGCTCGTGCTTCCGACCGGCCAGATACTGCAGACGGACTTTTCCAACGACGTGGAAATCTACACGCCGGCGGGAACTTACGAAAAGGCCTGGGCGCCGAAGATCACAAGCGTGCCAACGTTCATCGGACGCGGCCACACGTATCAGCTATCGGGCACTCTGCTCAACGGACTGTCGCAGGGCGCCGCATACGGTGACGACATACAAGCGGCCACGAACTATCCGCTGGTGCGCATAACTAACGTGAACAGTCACGACGTAATCTACGCGCGCACGCACGATCACAGCAGCATGGCCGTCGCGTCGCCCGACGTCGTATCGACCAACTTTGATGTGCCATTGGGCGCCGAACCCGGGTACAACACGCTGGTCGTCGTGGCTAACGGGATTCCGTCGGCGCCGGTGACGGTGTTGATTTATTAAAAATAGTAGTAGGTGATTCGGGAGCCCATCCCTGCATTCCTTGCGGGGATGGGCAACTCCGCTAAGGAATAATTCTTGCGAAGTACCCGCCGCGTGCGTCGAAAGGAGAGGATGCGGTTCTTGGCGCAGCCCTACTTCTAAGTGTGCCCGGCGGGGTGCTGTCGTTTTATTTAAGCTTCACAACTGCGCTTAACTATGCTCTTTTTTCCGGAATGATTCGCTTGAGTTCCCAACCCACCTTACGCGGGGGTCTGGCAATGTAGGGGCTTTTCGCACCTTCAGTGTTATTCGCTATTCTGGTTATGCGTTTCGTGTACCGTTTGGTCATGCGCGCCGGAGAACCACGCAGCGTTACCGGTCTGACTGACACGCTCCAATCTCCTCGTAATGACGACTTAAAAGCGAAAGACAAAAGAGGATGCCGGGCTAAAAAGGACGGCGCTACGAAAGCAAAATCAAAAATGTCCGCGTGATCTTCCTGCTACTGCGTGATTACGGGGCTGGTTGGGGTGTCAGTTCTGAAGTAATGAATGGGCTGGCCGCGCCAACTCGAAAGCTGCTTTCGTATCAGCCCGGCGGGGCACGCGAGATAGCAGCCAACCAGAAGCGAGTCTTTTCGCTCCGTCTCCGGAACTTTGTTCATGAAGGCAAAATTGTCAGCGCTGCCAAATGAAAGCTGCGTCCGCTCAGGTCCCTTTTCCACTTGAAAGACTACGTCGGCTTCCTCGTAACGATTCCCTTCCGGCGGAGGCTCGCTGATCGGACGCAACACCACCACCTGATATTCTTTCTCCCTTTTTGGATCGCTGGACCATCGCGGATGGCATTTCTTTGAATACAAATCGATGGCAATTTGCTTGTTCGGACTAATCACCGGAGACATGATCGTTTCCACCGTGCAGGTCTGACCTGTGAAATAAAAGACCGCTGCGCCCGCGATGATGACAATTGCTACCTCAAGGAGCACGGCAATTTTCAGCGAATGAGTTTTCGTCGGACTGGCGATCAGTGTCATTTAGCGCTCGAAGTTTCATCAGTGGAAGACGGCGTCATGCAGCGCCGTCTAGAGAGCCAGCGTCACATTCCCTTGACCGCAGCATGCCGACGTGCGGTTTCATATCCATTGGCTTAACGGGCAAAGGGATCCGGCGGCAAGTCTATAGGAATGTTCGTGTTGTAATCCGAATAGGTCACCACTCCTTGCGGATTATCCACTTCGCCCTCGAGGTACTTCCGTGGCAGACCGTCTTCCACAGCGATCCAAATTGTGTGCAAGGGGAAAGCGCTGTCCCGGTCATGAATCTTCCAAACATCGCAGTAGTCACCATCGACTACCTCATTACCCAACGGCGTGATGGTGGCACCCGATGATCCGGTGGGCTCATTCGCGTAATAGAAAAAAGGCGGCACGATGCGGCCTTGATCGCCGGTAAAGAGGCGCGGACTGCCGTGCGGAATCGACGCGCCGTTTCGAAGACGCTCGCAGACACTGAGGCCTGCGGGCTGGCGCACGGCATTCCAACGCTCAGTTCCCGCTGCCCGGCTGAAAGTAATCGCGGGCGTCTGAATGTATTCCATCTTGCGAAGTAGCTTTGGATTGTTCTCGATATAGTGCGCGACCGAACGGCTGCAATCGTATTCGGCGTCGGTGTGCACGGCGAAAGGCCCATAAATATCGATTTTGGCGCGGAAGGACTGCACTTTGTCCACAGCAACTTCCGATTTCAGGAAAGCCTTGCGACCATCGTTCCCATGCCCGCAGCCGGCCACAAGGGGCGCCAACGTCGCAGCAAGAAATAGCGTACGGGCGGAAAAGAGTCCGCGCCGTTGCCCCGAGATTGGTCCCGCGCATCTCAGCTCTTTCTGTGTCACCGTGATGCCCTCAAGCCAGCCTATCGGCGAGTATATCGGGGCAGCGACGCTTCAAATCGAGACGAATGCAAGGTTGTGTCTTTGAATGTATCTACGGTGGGTATACCTCTAGCGCTCGCAATAATCGCGCGCATAGACCAGGCGCACTTCCGTCCCGCGCTCTAGAACGGGCCTTCGAGGTATACCGAAACTGTGTAGGGTTCGCGCGAAACGCTGGGCTTCAAGGTTGTGCGGATGTCGAGAACGCTCCATCGCTTGGCGCGACGTTCGATCACGTCGCCGATTCTCAGCATACCAACAGCGTTGCCGCGATCGCTGTTGTGTTCTCCAATTACGGAGTTGTAGTAGTACACGACATTTTTCATTAACTCTCCTCTCTCCGATTGCAGCGGCTAACGTGCTTTGGCGATCATCCAGTTAAATTTGGTGTCAGGCTTCTCGTCCACGCTTGGCGGAACGATTCGCTTGAAGAGTTCGTCCTGAATTCTGCGGTATTGTTCGTGAGCGACTACTTCTACGGTGCGCTGCCTGAGAAGTTCATTATAAGAAGTCCAGCCCGGCAGGCTTTTGCTTTTGGATAGAAGCACGCTCAATTGTTCAGATTCGCGCGCATATTCGCTGAAAGCCGTATCCATTCTGGTGAGTAATATCTCGAGGCCAGGGTCTTGCTCGGGACGCTCAGGTTGGCGACGAACATTCTGCGACTCGGACAAATTTGCAGAGATTTCTCTGTCTCTGAGCTCGGACGGATTCTTATGCTGCACCACCTGCCCGTCACTCGCGAATTCTGAGTAGACGGAAGGATGCCTGATGAGAGGAGCTTTATCGGTCATAGTTGATCACAGGGAAACCTCGCGAAGGACAGTCAAATTTCGCAAAGGACCACCGAAGGCAAAGCCTGGGAGGAAGGATGCTAGTGTGACTACTCCAGTGTACGCGCTTTCCGCGTTTGAGTGTAACAAATCACGTCGTAACAAACTAACCTATCGGGTGAGCGTCGGATCCGAGAATAGCCTGTTCCGAACTTGCCGGTTATGCGCCGGAGGAACGTGAAGCTTCTGCAGGCTTGGCCACTTTGCCCAAAGCCAGGCCGTTGTTCAGGTCCATCGCGGTGTGCAGCAGCTGCCCGGGGATCAAACTGCCGCTTACAATGAACACGATTCCAAATATTGCGCCGAGTATGCCGGTGCCGAGTATTCCGCTGCGTCCTTGATAAGCGTGAGCGAGGCCGAAGATTACCGACGAAATCAGCAGGCCGAGCCAAACTGAACCCAAAGCAGCGCTGAACAGGGTGAGCAGCCATCCGCGATAGAGAAATTCCTCGCAAACGCCTGCGCTGATTGCGACAAGCACCCACACCTTTCGTTCTGTCGGAGTCTTGGGCAGCAATCGCCGGACGCTGTCCAACGCCTTCCCTACTTGCTCGGGAGTTGCTTTCTTTTTTTGTACTTTCTGCGCGCCCATCAGCAGAAAAATAATTGCCGCCACGATTCCACAAACCACAAGCGTGCGGAAAGCGTTGCCGGCTTGCTCGCCAAGATCGCTGAAGGTCAGGTAATTCAAATGGCTCGTCCACAGGCAGCCCGCGGTGAGAGTCCATATCGCCAAAATGTTCCAGGCATAAATTTGCAGCGTGGATTTCAGGCGCTGATAGAGAACGTAATCGAGGATGGGAAACAGCACGGCGAGCACGAAGGTAAAGAACCAGGCGCTTCCGCTGTGTACCGCGTTCTGCCAAATTTCCGGCTGGCCTACGGTGAACATGGCGCAAAGTCTAACGGGAGAAACACAACATCGTCAATCCGGACTAATATCGCGAGAATTTCCGTTGCGCGTTATTGCGAGTTGGACGAAAGGGCTCCGGTGACTGGATCGATGCGGAAATGTGAGACCTCGCCGCTGCGAAAATGTCCGACGGATACGGCGGCGCCACCGGGATCTACTTCGACGCTCCACGGTTTCGCGCCAGCCGAAAATGGCGAAGCTGCAACTTCATACAACGATGCCGTTTTCCAGTCGATGGTAAATGCGGAAACATTTTCGGAAGTTTGGTTCACCACATAAAGATATTTTCCGGAGGGGTCGATGGCGAGCCAAGCGGGACCGTGCCCCGGAAGAACGGAAGTTTCGCTGCCGGCCATTCCTTCGCCGCTGGGCGTGACGCTTATCGAATCGCGCAACCGATTCGCCGCGAAAGTTATTTCCTGACCGGTATGGAGATTTTTGACTTGCAAAGTTTGCGAATCGCCCCGCACGGTGACGGACACATCCGCGGCGGCCGTGACGGTGACGACAGTACTCGCATTGTTGCCCTTGTGGCTGCCTTGGATCGTGGCGGTCCCGGCCGTTACGCCTGTGGCAATGCCCGCTTTGCTGATTGTCACCACCGAAGTGTCTTTCGAGGTCCACGTGGTGTTGGTAGGCGATTCGTGATTGGTGCTGCCGTCCAGAAAAGTTTCCACCAAGATCATCGATTGCGTGGCACTCACCGCTATCGTGGGATTTGCCGGAGTTAGTTTCACCGAGCTGACCAGCAAATTGGCCAATGTGGATCCGAAGCAGCTGCACAGTCCGAGAATCGACAGCAATGGTAGAACTTGAAGAACTGGTTTGAGTTTGAGCAATGCTTTGAGCTCCGTGTCCGCTTGAGCAAAAGACGAAGAACTTTGGCGCGTGCAGTTTTACTTCGCCGCGTTATGCGATGCCTCCGCAAGTTTGCTCCTAGGTGGCCGTAAATAACAGCTATTTGAACCTTTAAGTGCGCCCACCGCACCTAAGAGTACTGGTGGCGGGGGGATAAGGCCACGCGGAAGCTGAAGGATTCTGCTTCCAGATCGGAAGTCCACGGCCTGCCCTTAGCTTGTTCTTTCGTCCAGTTGTCCGGCGGCGGAGCGGACGCGCCGTCACAAACCGCCACCTACACGTTAAACGCCACGAATGAGTTCGGCCGAACCACCGCTCGGTCAGGAATACCCTGCAGTAACCTATTGGGAACACGTCAGCAGGCCGCCGCCTAGCTACCCAGCGCCTCTGGAGATTTTTGGCTCTTTGGAGGAAATGGTTTCGATTCGGCCGGCAACCAAGGGACGCTCAACGATAGGTGGAAGTACAGCGCAGGGGGAGTGGACCTGGATGGGCGGCTCGAACCTCTGCGAGCAACCGGGACGTACGGCACTCTCGGCGTTCCCGCTTCGAACAACATTCCCGGTTCGCGTGCCCAAGCTGCCAGTTGGACCGATCCCTCCGGGAATTTCTGGCTATTTGGCGGATATGGTTACCCAGCGAATGGAACAGAAGGCGACCTGAACCATCTGTGGATGTACATGCCGTAGCAAATTATGTGCGCACTTGCGTTGTGCTTGCTCCTCGTTTTCTTTTCTGCAATGCCTTCGAGTTTTGAGCTATAAGTGACGGCATGCCTAGCGTCGTTGCGCCTGCTGCTAAAGACGACCTCCTTACGATAATCTCCATCTCCGCGCTGGCCTGCATTCTTCAAGACATTTTGCACGAGGGGCTGGGCCACGCCGTTACCGCCTGGCTTAGCGGCGCGCACAAAATTACCATCAGCACGGTAGCAATGCAGAGCGACATCGAAACAAAATGGATTTCCGCGAACGGCACCGTTGTTAATCTTGTTTTCGCGGCCATCTTCTGGCTGATTCTGCTGAAGCCGCAGCGTTACTCTCCCGCCCTACGCTATTTTTTCGTGCTCGCGCTGGCCGGCAACCTTTTTACCGGCACCGGCTACTTTCTTTATTCGGGTGTGGCGAATTATGGCGACTGGGCTGCGGTAATTGGCGGCTTGCAACCGTACTGGATGTGGCGGCTCGGGCTGGTTGTGCTGGGCGCAGCTTCGTATTTTGCGTCCATGCTCCTGGTGCGCGCGCAGCTTCTGCCATTCCGCGAGCCCGATCCGACTTCGCGAAGGGCTCGCAAGCTCTGCTGGGCGCCTTATTTTACCGACGGAGTTCTCGCCGGCGTGAGCGGCTTGCTGAATCCCATGGGATTGTTTTACGTGATCGCGTCCGCGTTGCCATCAACGTTGGGCGCCAACGCCGGCCTGCTGAGCCTTCCCAGCATGATGCGAGTCCGCCCTGAAAGTGAACGAAAGTCTGAATCTGTCGGCGATGTCGCACCATCCGACAACGTCTCGGCAGTCGCGTCACCCTCCGTCGTTGCAACAGTCGATCTAATTCTCCGCAGCATCACGTGGATCGCCACGGGCGCTATCGCCAGCCTTCTTTTTATTTTCGTCCTGGGCCGCGGCATCACCTGGTCGCGCTAACGCCTCCCTGCATTCTTAATTTATAAACTGATTACGCAATTCATTCTTCTGCTTGCGTGGCGTCGTCCTAATTTGTACTATCCGCGCAGGTGAACCGATGCGCGCAGGCAAGCTTGCACTTTTGTGTATTATTTCTCTCTTTTTAGCGGTAGCTAATGCGAGCGCACAGTCCGGACAAGTAATGGTCTGGCCACCTACCGGTTCGCCGGTTCTGCGATTTACCTTCGGGAAATTCAAGGAGGTCAGCAACTCCGGTAGCCGCCACAATTACACCACCGAAGTCACCGCTGAAAATCTTTGGGGCAAGAAAATCTCCAATGCCACATTCACGCCATACGCTTACGACAAATCAAAAGACCGCGTCGGGGACGCATGGGTTACCGTCAACGACATGGACCCGGGTGCGGTGATTAAATTTCAAACATTCATCAGTGCCTCGGGCAACATAGTTTCATTGAACCTTGTTCCTAAATCGCTTCCGCACGAGTTGCAATCGCTTCTTCCTTCCGACCCGCAACCCCCGACTCCTCCTAAGCCAATTTCGATGACTGTCAACTCAGTGCCGCAGGGCGCTGACGTTCAGCTCGACGGCGTTCCTGTCGGAACCACGCCAAAGATCATTCAAGTCACGCCGGGCAAACATGCGCTCACCTTCAGCATGGAGGGCTTTAACACCGGAACTTTTCCGTTGGAAACGACTCCCGAAAACGTTTCCGGCGGCAGCGTAAGTTACGAACTGGGAACATCCTTACACGACACAATAGAATTGCGCGACGGCTCAGTTCTGATTGGCGATGTGGAATCGATGTCACCTGTCGACATTATCGTGCGCATCGCCGGCGCCAATCAGCGCATTGCTCGCAACAAAGTGAAACGCATCCTCCTGGTTAAACGCGAAGAACCACAATAACTGTGACTCTCGCTATACGAACGATGGCGCTTTTCGACGAGCCTCTCGTTGCAGATCTCTCGGACGACTGAAGTGACCGGCCATTCATTTCTAAGAGACTTAAGAACCTGCGGATTGAGCAGTCGCGCCAAAACTATTGAGGGCTTCGTCCTCGTTTTCAAACGTGGGAATCGAATTTAGCAAGCGCATCACTCGCAACACTTCCCGCACGCGGCTGCTCGGGCGCGATAACTTCAAACTGCCGCCATCACGTGTGAGCGAAACATACGTCCCAACAATTGCCGCAATCCCCGAACTGTCCATCATGGTTACCTGCGCAAGGTTCATCAAAATATTGAGGGTACCATTCGCCACCAACTTTCGCAGCGCGTGATCTAATTTGTCGGTGTTTGCGCCGATGGTCGCGCGCCCCTGAAGATCCACAATTGTGACGCCGTTGACTACTCGTTTAGAAATTTCTAGCCCCATGGCCATGGGAATATCATCTCATTCGAGCAGCGTTAAATAAAGTTCGCCAATAATCCAGCCAAATCTCTTTCTGCCGTCCGAGGCGTTGCCACTTGCCCCACAAGTGACGCAATCCAAGGAGTAGAAGCAAAATGCTGGGCTGAAGACCCCGGCGCTACATTGAAACCTACGGCGCACGACGAACGCTCGGGAGCGAGACGCTACGGATGGACTGGCAGCCGAGGTGCTTGTAGCATTGATTGTATGAAAAGGGCAAAATCCAGCAGTCGCAAAACTCTCGCCAAACGCAAAGTCCCTCCGGAAACAGTAGATGAATATTTCGCCAATGTACTTCAACCTGCCCGCAGCGCGCTAAGTCAGATTCGCGCCGCGATTCGCTCGGCAGTCCCGCCCGACGCGACCGAAACCATCAGCTATGCCATTCCCGCGTTCAAACGCAGGAAAATACTGGTGTGGTACGCCGCGTTTTCAGATCACTGCAGCCTATTCCCCACTGCCGCCATCATCGACGCATTCGAAAAAGAACTCAAAGGCTTCTCCACATCGAAAGGAACCATCCACTTTCCGATCGACAAGCCCGTCCCCACCGCACTAATCAAGAAACTGATGAAAGCCCGGGTCGCCGAGCTCGAAAAACAGAGCCGCTAAGCCGATTAGTTCTTGGCCAGAATGGCAATAAGGTGATGAATCATTGGCGGTCTTGATCCGTGGTTACTGATTGCTTTATGGACAGTCTTTCGCCTACGTCCCCGACGCCTACGGCAATAACACCGTAGAGCAACATACGACCGATCTTTCCACCGGGGTTATGAGCCCAAATACACCAAGTCAGGCGCCCGCCTGGAAGCGACCCCGCATCGGTAGCCGTCGATCCTTCCGGCAAGTTCGCTCACATAGTGAAGCGACAGGACGACGCGATTTCGATACATAACATCGACGCAAGCACCGGTCTCCTGACACTTTTTGGCGTCTCTGTCTCGGCGGGTGCGGGTTAAACCGGCGCGAGATTCAGCGTAAACCGCAAACTTCTAGTGAACCATGTTGATTGCGATCGCCGGAGTGATCGTCATCGGAGTGTTGTGTCCGCCGGGAATTACACGCGTGCCGACTATCACGCCGATCGTGGATTTCCAGCTGTACTCTACCGCTGGAGCGAAGCCGGACGTCTCGGCTGTTCCCAAATTCACCAGAACGCTATTCGGATTCTGCGCGCTGCTCGGGCCTGAAGTATTATTTCCAACCACGCGCGTATTCGCGGTGTAGCGGTACGTCGCGTCCAGCGCCAAAACCCAACGCCGCGTCAAACTATATTCCCAGGACGCATCTACGAACGACGAAGTTCCAGGATCCGCATGCCCGCGAAAATCTGCTCCAGTCCCGTACACGCTCACCCCTTCCACGCTCACCTCCCTGGAAAACGCTTGTGACACGTTAAAACGCATGCGCAGAATCCGCCGATTCGGCATCCAGAGATATGTCTGCATATAAATCGCCACGGTGGTGGTGAAAGAGCCGCCGCCCAAACCGTCGCTCGGACGATTGCCCAAATTATCGTATTTCCCGGACGGAAAAGTTTCCTGCGCCGTGACGGAAATCGTCGGAAGCCAACTGCCTTCGTGAAATTGTCTGAGCCTGAATTGCCCCTGCACGGTGACGTCGCCCAGCCCGATCCCCGCGCTGCTTAGCCCGTTGCTCAATTTGTTGTAGCCAAAAGTCGGGATCACGCCGACCGTAAACCTGTTAGCCAGCCCGTAATTAATGTAGGTGAGCGAGCCCATTCCGTTCGAATGCGCCCCGATCACATCGTAGAGGTACGGCTCGATCAGAAAATGTCCGCGCGGCAAAGTGGAGGCATTCGGCGCCAGAAGCGGCCCAGTCCACCATGCGTCGTCCAACGCTTGCCGGTCAGCGCTGGCCGACGTAGGTACAGCGGAATAATGCGCTGAATTATTTGGGGACTGCAGATCGACGCTGGAAGGCAACGATACATCCTGCGCAGCAGCAACGCCGGCGGCGATCGCAAACAGCGCCAATGTTCTTTGAACAATTAGCGACAATTTCGTCTGTGCCCCGCTCTGCCGCACAGTATTACTGCTTCGCAGGCCGCTCACGCCATCCGCTTTCCGCGCCTAAACTCGGTGGACTTCTACCAACGAACCAAACCGTCCAGGTCTTCCACAAGTACCACTTCGTACTTTTCCAGCATCGGCATCAAAAGACTTTCAAGTTCCCTTTTCCACAGTTCTCCTTCATAAAACTTAGCCTTCATTGGCTCGCGCGAGTCCATATCCGGAAATCCACGCATGAAAAAGAAAACATCCGGGTTTCGACGGAAGGAAATGGCCCCAGGAGTTTCATCCCAATCTGCGCGTGAAGCGGCATCGATTTCTCACGAAATATTTGCAGGAATCTTTCGCGGCAACCGGGCTTGGTGGTGTAAGTCCGCATTTCGATTATCATCGCCAAACCTCAATATCGCGCGCTCAGAGCGCGGGCTAACTTTCGGCTTTATTTTTCGATGCGCGTATCTACTGCAATCCAATTCGCCTCCCAGGTCTTTCCGCCATCATCTGAAAACGACTGCTCGAACCGGCAGGAACTCGCGGTGATGTCCATCCACACGTTGCGCACCAGAATCATCCTGCCGTTGAATTCTTCCTGGTCGTAGAACTCGCCGCGGCCATTTTTGAACTCACCCACCGTCGGCACGCTCAGCGTCCCGACTTTCACATTGGCAAAATTCAAACTCCACTGGTGCGATTGCGGATTGTAGAGCCGCAGATTCAACCCCTCCACGTGACCCGTCGGCCCATCCACCTCCAGCTCCACCATATTCGCGCGGCCCTCCCAGATTTTGCGCACCACGGAAGCTCCTTCGTACTCGATCCACGTGTGCGACCCCGTCAACGGATGGTCAAGCCGCGACAGATGCGTCTTCCAGGTCCCGATCTCAAAATCAAAATCGTGCGAGCCATCCCGCGCCGTCACCGTAGGATTCTGTTGGCTGCCCGACCCACGCATCGGCTGCATAGTCAGCAACAAGCCACACACCAACAAAGCATTCCGAAAACATTTAGTTGCGCTCATCCGCGGCCTCTTCTAGTGTTTCGTGTCGCCACGCTAAACCTAAATCCCACCCGAATGTTTCATTCGACAATGAAATGTCACCGCCCATTGGCTGGCGCATCCCCCACCCTCGTTTGATCTGTGATCCAATTTACTTCCCAAGTTTTGCCGCCATCATCGGAGAACGATTGTTCAAAGTGCGGCGTATTCGTGGTCAAGTTTGTCCAGTCATATCGAATCAGGATCGTTCTGCCGTTGATCGTGTCTTGAGCGTAGAAATCGCCGCGTCCATTCTTGAACTCGCCAACCTGCGGCGGGTCCAACTTAGCGGTCTTGGAGTTGGCCCAATACAGCGACCACTGATGCGTTTGCGGGTTGAATAAACGAAGCGTCAGACCCTCGATGTGTCCTGTGGGACCGTCTAGCTCGATCGTGTCCAGATCGGCGCGGCCGTCCCACACTTTGAGACATTCGCCAGTTCCCTCCAGATCGATCCATGTAGTTGAACCCGTCAAGGGATGCTGGAGACGTTTCAGCCGATATTTCCAGGCGCCGATGAGCGGATCAAAATCGTGTTGGCCAGCTTCTTGCGAACCTGTTCTCGCTGCCGCTGAATTCTGTTGTGCGGACCCGTTTTCGGCTTGGTCGCTCACTCGCGTCTGGTCCGTAATCCAATTCACTTCCCACGTCTTCCCGCCGTCCACCGAAAATGATTGTTCAAAGTGCGGCGTGTTCGTGGTGGTGTTCGACCAAATAAATCGAATCAGTATGAACTTGCCATCTAATGTGTCGGTCCCGTAAAACTCTCCAACCCCATTTCTGAACTCACCGATCTGCGGCGCCACGACGGTTCCGTCCTTTGCGTTGGCCCAACAGAGCGACCACTGGTGCGATTGTGGATTGTACAAACGTAGCGTCAACCCTTCGATGTGGCCCGCTGCGCCATCCGTTTCGAATTCTTCGATTTGAGATCGCCCGTCCCAAATCTTTCGCGTAACGGACGTTCCATCAAACTCCACCCACTTGTCCGAACCAGTCAAAGGATTCAGCCGGCGTTTCAGATGAATTTTCCAACCGCCGATTTCGAAGTCAAAATCGTGCTGACCGTCGCGATATGCCGGCGCCGCGTTCTGATTCGCCCCCGCATTCGTTTGCTGCGCGGAAAGCGATGCAGCCTGAGCGAAAAATACCACCATGCAGATCGCATCGATAATCACAACCTTCCTTAACATCCACATAAGTGCTTCCTCCCTTCTCACTTAAAAAGGCTTGAATGTAGCGTCGCGGCCTTCAGTGCGGCATCGACCTCTAAGGCGACCTCAGCCGCTCACACAGCCTTCGCCCAGCTAAAACCTAACCCTCATAGTGGTCGCCAGCAATATCCACTTTCATGTGTTACGATATATCCACTTTAACCGACCATGAAACGCCTCTCCGCAAGCTTTCTCCCACCGTTCGCCCTGGATAACAAAACGAAGACGCCCATGTACCGCCAGCTTTACGACTGGTTCCGTCACGCCATCACATCGAATCAACTGCGTCCCGGACAGCGCGTCCCCTCTACCAGAAATCTCGCCGCAGAACTGAAAATCTCGCGAATCCCCGTGTTAGGTGCGTACGAGCAGTTACTCGCCGAAGGATATCTACAGACTTTCACTGGCGCCGGAACCTGCGTGGCTAAATCAATCCCAGAGGAAGCGCCGCGTTTGCAAAGTTTGAAGCCGCGCGCAAGTCCGCAGCTGATGAACAAACGCGCGGGAAAGCTTGTTGCAAATCAATCCGCTGCGCCGCGCAGAATTTCAAAACGTGCCGCAGCCATGCTGCGCGTCCAGCCGCAATCCTGGTTGCGCTCTCTGGGCGCTTTCCGCTCCAGCCTGCCCGCGCTCGATCGCTTCCCTATCGGCGTATGGTCAAAACTAGTCGCCAAACATTCGCGCAACTCGCCCATCGACACCATGGCCTACGGTGATTCCATGGGCTACGCGCCGTTTCGCGAAGCTATCGCGGAATACTTGGGGGCCGTTCGCGCCGTGCGCTGCGAACCGTCGCAAATTCTCGTTACCACCGGCTCGCAGCAAGGCCTACAAATTTGCGCGCAGGTTTTGTTGAACGCAGGAGACCGCGTGTGGATGGAAGAGCCTGGCTATCCCGGCGCGCGACTTGCGCTCACCAGCCCGGGCGCAGAATTAGTTGCGGTTCCCGTAGATCACGAAGGCCTTGATGTAGCCGAAGCCATGCGCCGCACACGCACTCGCCCGCGTAGCCGACAAGTGCGCCTCGCCTACATCACGCCCTCGCATCAATATCCAATGGGCATGACCATGAGCGCCACTCGCCGCATCCTTCTGCTCAACTGGGCCGTGCGAACTGGCGCGTGGATTATCGAAGATGATTACGACAGCGAAATTCGTTTCGGCGCGCGCCCCATCGCATCTCTGCAGGGCCTCGATGGCGACGGCCGCGTAATTTATATCGGCACCTTCAGCAAAGTAATGTTTCCCGCACTACGTTTGGGCTACGTGGTCGTTCCGAAACATTTAGTGCGCGCCTTTTTCAACGCGCGCGATGCCGCCGACATTTTTTCGCCCACGCTCTACCAAGCCGTGATGACTGATTTCATCCGCGAAGGCCATTTCGCGCGTCACATCCGCCGAATGCGCATGCTTTATGCCGAACGCCGCGCTGCGCTCGTCGAAGCCCTTCACGACAATTTCGGCGACGCAGTAGAAGTGGTCGGCAGCGAAGCGGGGATGCACCTGGTCGCGCTCCTTCCGCATGGCCTTAACGATGTAGCCGTGTCGAAGAAAGCCGCGGCAAAAGGCATCTCCGCCATGCCTCTCTCCATGTGCTACATGAAAACGCAACCCCGCCCCGGCTTAATCCTCGGCTACGGCGGCACCACCCCCGCGCAAATCCGCGAAGCTACCCGCACCCTAGCGACTTGCTTATCCTAACTTTTGCCATTTAGGAGATATGTAATTTATTTGACAGTGCACAACTTCCCGAATCCCTCAATATGTTTCACGCGCAGCCTCAATGTATCGTTTCTGTGAATGCGCTGATCTGCTTCTCCAACACTCCCACTCCGACTTCCTTGATGTTGTTGTGGTCCGCCCCTGGCGACACGTACAGCCGCTTCGGTTCGTCATGTCCAGATTAACGAGCGGTCGATACCCGCAACATTCGACCTGCCGGTCAACGCCATCGCCATTTGAAATTCGCGCTGCAAAATGCGGATCACCTGCGTGACGCCCGCCGCGCCCGCCGCGCCCAATCCATATATATAAGGACGCCCGATAAACACCGCGCTAGCACCCAGCGCTAATGCCTTCAGCACATCCGTGCCGCGCCGAATGCCGCCATCCACAAACACCGGCATGCGTCCGGCAATTTTCTCCACCACCTGCGGAAGCGCGTCAATCGTCGCCGGCAAGGTATCCAGGTTCCTTCCACCGTGATTAGACACGATGATTCCCGCGACTCCGTGCTTCACGGCAAGCTCAGCGTCATCCGGATTCAGGACGCCTTTCAGCAGAAAAGGAACTTTCGCGACCGAGCGCAGCCACTCGATTTCTTTCCAGCTCATCGACGCATCCAGCACGCTCTTGAAAACATTCTGCGAACCGGTGTGCAGGCTGACGTCATTACCGGCTCCCGTAAATTTCGCAAAGTTGGGAATCGGCAGCAGTTTCACGGCCGCTCGCGCCTCGCGATTGCGCGCGCCGGTTGTGGCCGTGTCCACCGTTAGGCAGAGCGCGCGATATCCCGCGGCCTCCGCTCGTTGCACCAACTCCCGAGTGAATCCCTGGTCTGTCTGCGCGTACAACTGAAACCACAACGGACTTTGCGCCACCGCCGCCACATCTTCCAGCCTCGTATTCGCAAACGAGCTGACCACCATCGTCGCGCCCGCCGCGCTCGCGCCTCGCGCCGACGCCAACTCTCCTTCCGGATGCATCAGCTTCTGCGCCGCCACCGGCGCCAGCAAAATCGGAAACGCATGCTCCTGTCCAAATAAATTTACGCGCGTATCAAGCTTCGAAACATCCACCAGAATCCGCGGCTTCAGACGAATGCGGCGGTACGCCTCCTCATTCCATCGCACCGTAATTTCGTCGCCCGCCCCCGCGCAAACATATTCCCAACTCTGCGCCGCCATCCTAGCCTTCGCCAGCGGCTCAAAATCCGCCAGACAAATGCACTCAGTACCGCCCGCAGCACTCTCTGCCGCGTTCGCCAAGCCAGTCGCGCTGACTTCCGCCGCCTTCGCCTGCAAATCGGTCTTCGAATCCGCTTTTGAATCTTCACTCATCGTTTTCGTGCCGTCATTAATGCCAGTCTCGCCCTAGGAGTGCTTTCTTTAGAAAATATCTAAGCCGAGCTATCCGTAAACATCAATTCTTTCGCTCGTTGTGACGCTTTCACCACCGCCTTTATCAACGTCACGCGCAACTTCCCTTCCTCAAGTTCGAGTATCCCATCGATGGTACAACCGGCTGGCGTGGTTACGGTATCTTTGAGCAACGCCGGATGATGTCCCGTTTCCAGCACCACCTTGGCCGCTCCTAACATCGTTTGCGCCGCCAGCAGCGTGGCAAGTTCCCGGGACAACCCCATTTTCACGCCGCCTTCCGCCAGCGCCTCCAAAATAATATACAGAAATGCAGGCCCGCTCCCCGATAGGCCGGTGATAGCATCCATATGCTTCTCGTCCACCACAACTGTTTTGCCCACTGCGTCAAAAAGTTTGCGCGCAATTTGCAGATGTTCGGGTGTGGCGTATTTTCCTTTGCACATTGCAGTGATGCCCTCGCCAACCATCGAAGGCGTGTTGGGCATGGCGCGAATTATCGGGACGTTCGCGCCAATGCGCGACTCGAAATACGCCGTCGGCACGGACGCCGCAATCGAAATCAAAAGTTTGCCGGGATTCAGCACCTCGCGAATTTCGTCGAGTACAGGACCGACCGAGAGCGGCTTCAAGCAAATCAGAATCACGTCCGCCTTTTCCGCGGCGGCGCGATTGTCGCTGCCCAGCGTAATCTGCGCGCTCGAAATCGTTCGTCGCTCCGAGCTGCTCTGTCGCACCGTGGCGAAAATCTGCTGCGGCGAGACCAGCCCGTGCTTCAGAAAAGCCTCGATCAGAATGCCGCCCATTTTCCCCGCGCCCAGCACCGCTAAGCCGCCATCAACAAAATGTTCAGTCACAATGCCCCCGGGAAAATCAAAACTTAGATACCGATCGCACGTGGAAACATTTTGCCATCGTCCACCACGCGAACCAAGCGATTGGGTTTCCACCAGAGAATAGGAAGCCTACCACGGGGCGAAAAGCGGACTTACTTCTGCAGACCTTTGAAAACGAGTTCAACGACATCAACGGTTTCTTTTGAACTGACCTCGTACTTCCACATTTTTACCGCATCCACAGCGGCACCGGCCAAAACTGGATTGCCGCCAAGTACGCGCGCATTCATAACACGTCCGTCCGGCGAAACGGTCACTTCGATTTTAACCCTCCCCGATAGATTCAGCTGACGCGCCAAAGGGGGATACGTCGGCTCGACCCTCGTTTTGACTTTCCGCGCGACTTCTTGTTGATTGTTTACTTGACAGAACGCCAGGGGAGACGCAAATCCCACCAGTGCAATCGCAAGCACAAGAGTCGCGACGGTGGTTTTTATTTTGCGTTTTTCCTTCAGCACGGGCAGCGCTCCAGCTCTATCAGAACATCCCTGGCCTCCGGCCCGTAGTCTGTGACGAAAAAACCGCAGGAAATGGTTACCTGTACCTTAGTGCAGGATTCGGAATCTGGTCAGAAATACTTAGGGCAATGCTATCAAGCAGGGTCTTGCCGCCGAAGCAATAGACCGCTGTCGGGAGCCCTAACCATCGGCTCCCGCACACCCAAAATAAATCCACTCTGCCGGCAAAACTTTATGTAATATGTCGCCCGCCCGCTGCGTATCATCAGCGGAACGCCAACACATATGGACGCCATCACACTAGAAAATGTTACCAAATCCTACGACTCCGTGACCGCCGTCAACGGAATTAATCTCCACGTCCGCCAAGGCGCCATTCTCGGCTTGCTCGGGCCCAACGGCGCCGGCAAAACCACCACCATCCGCATGATCATGAATATTCTGGTCCCGGACGAAGGCTCCATACAGGTGCTCGGCCGGCCCGTCAGCGACAATACGCGCGATATCATCGGCTACCTGCCCGAAGAGCGCGGCCTGTATCCGCGCATGAAAGTGCGCGAGATCATTATTTTCCTCGCTGCGCTTCACGGCCTCACCGAAGCCGAAGCGGACCGTCGCGCCAAGGAATGGCTCGAAAAACTGGGCCTCGCCGAATGGTCCGAGAAAAAGTTGATCGACCTTTCCAAAGGCATGCAGCAAAAAGTTCAGTTCATTACCGCAGTGATCCACAAGCCGCCACTGGTAATTCTCGACGAGCCGTTCTCCGGCCTCGATCCCGTGAATGCCGCCACGGTGGAAGAAATTATGATTGATATGCGCGCGAGTGGTTCCACTATCGTCCTCTCCACGCATCGCATGGAGCAAGTCGAACGCATGTGCGATTCGATTTGCCTGATCGACAAAGGCCACAAGTTGCTCGACGGCGACCTTCGCGCCATCAAGCAGTCTTACGGCAAAAATACTTTGCACATCGAATTTACCGGCAGTGACGCTTTCTTGAAGCATCCCGCAATCCTCAGCATGACTCGCTTGGGTAACGGCGTGGAAGCAAAACTAAAACCCGGCGCCGACCCGCAGGAAATTCTGAAAGCCGCGGTGCAGGAAAATGTCAGCATCATCCGCTTCGAACTTCTCGAGCCTTCGCTGAATGAAATCTTTATTGACAGGACTTCCCGTGCGTAAACTTCGACTCATCATCAAGCGCGAATATTTAACTCGCATCAAGACGAAGGGCTTCATCATTGGGACAATCCTGGTCCCGCTACTCGGCCTCGCGTTCTGCCTGCTGATTATTTTTCTGGTGAACCACAAACCCACACACAGCATGCGCCTGGTGATCGTGGACAATTCCGGCACTCTCGCGCAGCCGATCACACAAGGTCTGGATGCCAAGCTCGAAAACGGCCAGCCCGAATTCAATATCGTAGAGACCGTCTTGCGCCCCGCGTCACCCGATGCCGTCCAACAAGACCTGCGCGCACGGATTAATTCCGAAAAGATCGACGCGTATCTCTGGATTCCGCGTGAACCCAAAGGTTCCTTCGAGCTGCACATGCGCAACCCTGATAATTTCAGTCTGATTGGCCCGCTTTCCGGCGCTGTTGATCAAGCTGTAATTTCAGCACGCCTTAGCGAGCGCGGCGTCCACCTGGACGACATCAAAGCTATCCTACACGGCGCCGACCTTAAGCTCATAAAGGTCAGCGAGACTGGCGAAGCCGAGGAAAAAGGACAAAGCATCGGCATCGCCATTGCTCTAGTGGTCTTGCTTTACACTGCACTGCTGATGTACGGCATCATTACCATGCGCTCCGTCCTGGAAGAAAAAACTACGCGCACAATGGAAGTCCTCATCTCCGCCGTGCGTCCCTTCGAACTTCTCACTGGGAAAATTCTCGGCGTGGCCGCAGCCGCGTTCACCCAATTCGCCGTTTGGATGATTTCCACTGCGCTTCTTTTCACTTACGGCGCACTGGCTGCCGTGGGCATGGGTGGAACGGCTATGTCGGGCGTTCACGTCCCAATTTCGCTGGTGCTCTATGCCACAATCTTTTTTATCGGCGGATATTTTCTCTATTCCTCCATGTTCGCCGCTATCGGAGCCGCCTGCTCCAACGAACAAGACGCGCAACAATTGCAATGGATCGCCATGGCCCCACTGGTTTTCTGCATGGTCATCTACAGCATGGTGCTCAACGATCCCACCTCCACCGCGTCGGTGGTCCTCTCCGAGATTCCCTTTTTCGCTCCAGTCCTGATGGCTCTGCGCATCTCATTGCAGACGCCGCCGGCGTGGCAGATCGCCCTGTCACTGCTTCTGCTTTTGGTCACCACAGTCGGCACCATCTGGGCTTCCGCAAAAATCTATCGCGTAGGCATTCTGATGTATGGCAAGCGCCCGTCCTTGGTAGAAATGTTCCGCTGGCTCCGCTATTCATAGCCCAGCGTCCCTGCCAATGTTTACGTAGCACAGCGCTAACGGTCCGCCTTACGATTTTCCTTCAGCAACAACACCTCAAATTGAGCCATGGACTTAATTAAAGTGGTACTCGACCGGACTGTATAGCTGGCGTACGCTCCGAACGCATCTGCCGCTTCCGTCAGTTACCTTCCTAGTGCCGAAGACGGACCGCCGCCTCTAAGGAGAAGAGATTGTCCCGCCCGTTACCCGTCATCACCATTGGCTTGGCTCTATGCGTCGTTCGCGGAGTGCTGCTCGCGCAAACGCTGCAGAGGACTGATACCGGCCCCGTGTCGCAGGTCTTTGCGCTCACCAATTCAGCGCAAGAGTTGTAACCGAACTCAAGGGGCGCGTTCGGACCCATCCCAGCCACATCTTTGTCGTTCACCGTTAACGCGGAAAGCTCACTGACAATCTTTTTCAGCGCCTCGGAAGGTCGCCGCTTCTGGAAGTGAAGTTATTCCAGACGTTTTCCTCGGGTGTCAAATCGACGGCCAATCTGGTCAGCCGGATTCAAACCCCATTACATTCCTCTACCCACAATTTTGTTGCGATACGCGATCATTTCAATGGTTAACGCAGAAGGTCGCGGCGGGTCCGCATAAAGTACAAATGCTTTGGGGCATGGGCAATCCTATGTCCGCAGAAGTGACAAATCGGTCGTTAATTGTTGAAGCTGCCACGAAGTAACCGAAAACGGCTCCCGCGCTCCGAAATCGCTTGCTCGGACGCGGGAGCTTTCCTTCCGCTCCAAACGGCGTTAGACTTGCGCCACCCGTTCCCCAGACCAGCGTTGCAGGAGGTCACCATGCACGCACGTGTCACGCAGTTCAGCATCCCGACCGAAAAGTTGGAAGAATTTCGGGACGCGCTCAATTCCGCAATTCCGCTGATGCGTCAACGCAAAGGTTTTCAAGCCCTGCTGGTGTTGCGCGTTGAAAAGTCGAACCCGCCCGATGTCCGCGTAATGACCCTGTGGGAATCCCAAGAAGCTTTGCACGAAAGCGAGAACAGTCTGGCGTTCTACCAGGCTCTCGCGCGCGGCCTGGCTTTCGCAAAAGGCTTTCCCGTTATTCGCGAAGAAGAAGTGATGCTCTACGACTTCGGAAAGGCCGCCGCCTCCGCCGCCTCTTCCTGAGTCTAGCGGCAGATTAAATAGAGTGGCCCAGGGTGGGCCGGCGTTCGATGGCCCCCCCTGGCGAGTCCACAACACAAAGTCCGCTTAGTGTCCCTTCACCCCATGAGTTTCGCTCAAAGCATCGACAAACGCTCCAGTGATCGCGCCATAGTTCTTAATGCGGGTTAATTCCGTGCCGCTACTCCCGGCTACATCCACCTCGGAGAAAGCTCCGTTGGAATATATAAATCCGTGTAAAAACCCGGTTGCGTCCTGGTAATAACCCGCGATCTCTCCCTGGCTGTTCACTCCTATAGGCTCCGTGTTGTGGCCCAAAGGAAAAATCAGCGAGGTGAAAACGCCACCTTTGAGGATAAATCCATAGACATTGCTCATGGAGTCCTCCCAGATCCCGACGATTTCACCCGAGGAGTTGATTCCCGCGGCGATCGTGGTACTGGCGCCCGGATAATCAATTGAGGTGAACGTCCCGCCGTTGTCGAGAAAGCCATGTTCAACTCCGCTGGTGTCGGTATAAGCGCCTACCATCTCTCCGGAATCAGTGATGTCAAATACGTCGGTACCGGTTCCACCTGGGTAATCGACATCGGTGAAGATGCCAGCCGTGTCCACAAACCCGTGCGCGACCATTGACGAGTCCGTATAAAAGCCCACGATTTGGCCGGAAGTATTAATTCCGGTCGCGGCGCTGGCTGTCGCGCCTGGAATATCGAGCATTTCGTAAACCCCACCTTTCAGAGTGAAAGCGAGCTGAGGTGAAGCCGGAGTGGTAGTGGGATCGAACTGAAGAACGCCCACGATTGTCGTATTGTTGGTATCGAACGCGATAGAGCTTGCTGCGCCCGGAAAGTCGGCCGTTGCAAACGCGTAAACCTTAGCCGCCGCCGGGTGCACGAGTTCCTGTTTTGCGCCTCCCGTTTGGCCCGCATTCTGATTGGCAGGCGGGTGGTACCCAGGTAAATACTGCAACACTTGTTCCAACGGCGGCAGACTAGTCTTAACTTCAGGGCCTGTTTGCGACAAGGCCGGCTTCACTGCCGCCAGAAAAATAAAAAGCAGCAATGCCCCCAAACGCGTAGTAACCTTCATCGGTTATTCTCCTTTGCATTCTTCCGAATGGAAGTAGCGGTGTGCGTTTCCGGGCAGATTTGACACCCGGAGTTCCCGGCTGGGGCCGCTCCCCCGTACCCCCTGGAAACGACGCTCGTCGCATTGATTCGGATGATGCATCGCGCGCAGTTTGGGCCAAGCATCGCAGAGGGTCAATGCACAACGACTGACTTAATGGTGAATTGTAGGTGAAGTGCTAAGTACGAGATTGTTTATGGGTTACAGCCCGCTCTACATTCGCCAGCGCGTAGCTTTCCACCTTGCAGAGCTGACCGGGCTATTCCAGTTGCTGAATAATATCGAGCTCCGACGCTTCTGCGTTGAAATCCATCGGCCAGACGCAAGACAAAAAAGGGCGCCTCGCGTCAACAGCCGCAGGGCGCACCTTCGTTAGTCCGAGCCTTCTTACTTTAATGCGCCCACTTCAGAACGGTATGTATCTGGAGGTCACCGTCACAGTCTGTTCTTTATTTAATTGGAATGCGTAGGAAAGAACCCCTGAACCCTCGCCGTTGATTATGGTTCCAACAAAGTTCGCTTGGGGGTTGCAAGGATTCGGGGCTCCCTCACCTTTGGTTGCAAACCCCAGGTAAGAGTTCACTATGGAAGTCGGTTCAGGAACCCCGACATTCTGGAGCATTAAACCATAGGGATTACTAGTTGTGCTGTAGGTGGTGAGATCCGGAATGTAACCCCATACGCTATTGAACGTTCCGTCATAGTTCTCGTTGTAGTCACCGCTGGCAAGAGCGTGCTCCGGGACAAAGGCGGCGAAGCGCAGCAGTCCCACAGTCTTGGGTTCGCTGGAATTGTTCTTTATTGCCATCGTGATTTTGGCATAGGGAGGCGTCCCGGTAACCTTAGTGATCGTCTGAGTCAGAGTCCACAATCCATCGCTGGTGGTCCGCTCAATCTTCACCTCCGTGGAATTGTTCGTAACCAAAATCGGCGCGTCCCAATTCCCGCTATCCGTGTAAGCATAGTCGTAATACTCGGTTTGAGGAGATACGTCACACACGCCATAGCCTTCAAATGCTCCGCCCTGCTGTAACATTTCCACGCCCGCAGGGCTTTGAAAGCCAACGAAGTTTCCGTTCACGGTTATGCAGTACTTCATGAAGGTCTTGCCGCTGCCGGCGGTGAAAGTGTACTTGCAAGTCTCTGTCGCCGGTGGCGGCGAGTTGTGTTTTGGTTGTTCCGGCGTAACCCCGGCGGCATCGGCCGAGTTTGACGGGTGGTGGCCTATGGCCGAAAGAGGCGGAAGCTGCGTTGCTGTTTGATTCTGAGCCGGAGTGGACGCTGCGAACAACGCGAACGCAAAAACACTTCCTAGGGTAAGGGCCCGAGTAACCTTCATGCTTTTCTCCTTTTTGTGTCGAGTCGCCTACTCCGCAATCCTGAATTCGCGTTTCGGAGCACTGGCGGCGAGTCGCGCACACGCATGCAACTCGCTACGTGGAGCATGGATCCGGTGGCAGGCCTGTGGTCGAGCGGGAGTTTTTCACCGCCCGCTACGTGGAGTGTTGGGTCAAGTGGAAGGCCTTAGTTCGAGCGAGAGTTTGCACCAGATGCCGGAGTGAGGTCAATGGACAGCTAAGTATATGAATAAGAGCTTGTTACAGCGCGGCGCCGAACCCCTTTCGCAGCGCGTGGGCGTACTTTCCTTACTGCGCCGGCGGCACTTCCGACCGATACAAATTGACCCACTTCCCTCCGCGTTTTGAGGAGGTAATGTCAGAGTAGCATCGGCTTATACTTAACATCTTTGCGCCTCAATTGAGGTGCACAGCCCAGTATACGACTGATGCTTAGGCATAAACTCGATTCGTGAAGAAATCGTGACCCTCGCGGCCCACCCTCGCAGCTTTTGAAACTACGCTGATTGCACTCGTGGGTCAGTACAAGCGGGCGAGTTCCACTTTCTCGGAACTTTGTCACTCGCTCTGCCCGATCACCAGAAACTTCCTGGTTTTACCGTCCGCAAACAAAAACTCATAACTCTGAGAGTACTCGTAAGCGTTCTTGTGCACATCTTGAATTAGTTTGGCTTTGTAGTCGCCGAGTGCCAATATCGGTATTACCCGGATGTTGCCGGAGAAGTTGTAAGCTTGCAGCTCGTATTTCCTCCCGTCAATCGTCGCATCCAACCTTTGATACAGCGCAAAACTGGAAGAGGTAGGTCCGAAAACCCAGCGCGAGCCAGTTACATGGGCGGTCGTAGAGTAGTCTTCCGCACTAGCTCCCGCCCAGGACATCGTTGCAAATAGAAGCATCGCAATCAGCGCAGCCTTCTTCATAAATCCTCCGATAAATTGTCTATTTCGCCTTTTTGGGGAGAGTCTATTCTGACGAACGAATGGCCCTGCCAGCCTCGACGCCGCCCGTTCTCAAATATCAAGCGCATCTTTACGACGCGTGCCAGCATTAGGGGACTACCGCAATTAAAGACAGCAGAGGTTCCTTCGAAAGCTGAAGTGATGTTGCTACACGGGATAACTCGAGTGACCTACCGCCGTTCGTTAAACTATAAGACTCCCCCGCAAGCGGGATAAATATCCTCCCCACGCCGCAACACCGCAGTCCCTCCAAAAACATCGTGCAGCGCTCGCTTGTCCGTGGCCAATCCTATCCGCAGCGACTCGCAGAAAAAATAAAACAGCCCCACATACGGCACATTGATCAACAACCGCCCCGCGGCAAACCTTCGCGAAGCCCGCCAAAACCCAATCCTTTTCCCATTCACATCCGCGACATAAAGATTCAGAATCCGCTTCCCCACCGTCGAACGCGACGGCGAACTTTCCATCAACGCGAAATACAGCCAGCTACTCACCACAAAAAAAACAAGCACGGCAAAAAGAAACGGCCGCCCAAATGCCTCAATGATTCCACTTTGCGGCATCCCCGGACGCAGCGCCAAAAACACCCGCCAACTCCCCACTGCAACCGACAAAAACGAAACAACCATCGCCAGCACCACCGCCAAAATCACAAAATCAATAATCGCCGCCCAGCAGCGAATCCAAAACCCCGCCCGCTCCGGGACAGGCGCCGCTGAAACATTCCGATCTAGCGTTGAGCTCTTCGTTTCCATGCGAGTTCTCCAATCTGACACTACCGATTGTGGAATACATGTACTTCGTGTACCGCAGCGTTAATACTCCAATGTGTTAGCCTGACCCTCTATTGCTCGATGCACTATTTTCCAATTGCATGTTAACAGGCTGCCCGAATCTCTCTCACCCGGAAATGGGGCCTAGGAACAGGAGAACGTCCGAATATGAAATCCGTGCCGGTATCCTTGTCCATCGTTATTCTGCTGATGGCATCAGCCGTTCTCAGTTCTTGCGGTGCCAGCAGCGCGCCCCCGGCTCCGCACCCGACTTACAGCGTCGGTGTCACGGTGGTGAATCTTGCCGGTTCCGGTGGCGGCCTCGTGTTGCAGAATAACGCGACCCAATCCCTCCCTGTCAACACGAACGGATCTTTCACTTTTTCGCCCTCCGTCGCAAGAGGCACTCCCTACAACATCACGATTTCCACGCAGCCCGTCAATCCGGCGCAAACGTGCGGCGTAACAAACGCCAGCGGCACAGTAAACGCCAAGGTAAATGTTCAAGTGAATTGCGGCCATGGCGAATGGGCCTTTATGAACGGCTTCACTTCGCTCAATGCTTCTGGTGCGTACGGATCTTTAGGCGTCGCGGCTAGCACAAATAATCCCGGCGCCCGTCAGCTGGGCGCCTCCTGGACAGACGCGTCCGGCAATCTCTGGCTTTTCGGCGGATACGGTTACGATTCCGCTGGAGTACTTCTTCCCATGAGCGATCTTTGGAAATACAGCGGAGGTCAATGGACCTGGGTAGCAGGCCCCGACTTCGGCGGCCAATGGGGCATCTACGGCTCCGAAGGCGTTCCGACAAGCGCTAACATCCCTGGAGCACGTTTCATGGCTTCCAGTTGGACCGATGCCTCTGGAAATTTCTGGCTTTTCGGCGGAATGGGTTTTGATACGGCGGGAAACGAAGCCTCGCTGAACGACCTTTGGAAATATAGCAACGGCGCATGGACCTGGATGTCCGGCTCGAACCTTGCAGATCAGCCCGGTAGCTATGGCAACAACGGCGTTCCCGCCTCGGACAACGTACCTCCCGCGCGATCAGAAGTTGTTAGCTGGGTTGATCTTTCCGGAAATTTCTGGCTGTTCGGTGGCATCGGATCTCGCGGAGGCCAGTTTAACGACCTCTGGAAATACAGCAATGGACAATGGACCTGGATTTCCGGCTCGTTCGTTGTTGACCAAAATGGTGTGTACGGCACACAGGGCGTGCCGGCAGCTAGCAATGTTCCCGGCGGCAGGTTTTCTGCAAATGGCTGGGTAGACTCTTCGGGAAATCTGTGGCTCTTCGGTGGAGAGGGCTACCCGGCATTTGGGTCATCGGGATCGCTCAACGACCTTTGGAAATATAGCAACCAACAGTGGACTTGGATGTCGGGTTCACCGCTGCCCAACCAAGTGGGCTCCTACGGAACACAGGGCTTTCCCGTTCCAAGCAATGTTCCAGGCTCGCGCCAGAGCGCTCTCAGTTGGACCGACTCGTCCGGAAATTTCTGGCTCTTCGGCGGAAACGGATTACAGAATATCGGCTTTGCCGGTCAGCTGAACGATCTTTGGAAATACAGCAACGGTGAATGGACTTGGATGTCCGGCTCTCCACTAGTCAATCAAAACGGTGTTTACGGCACGCAAGGGAAACTCGATCCCGGGAACGTACCAGGCGGCCGTGTTTCATCAACTGGCTGGGTCGATGCAAACGGAAACCTCTGGCTCCCCGGCGGCTGGGGATCCGTCGAGGGTGCCGGCGTCCTCCCGGGCGATCTAGGCGACCTCTGGATGTACTTGCCCTAGGGCGGCACGATTGCTATATCCTGAAAATTAAATGGCAATTGTTTTTTCGGTCGCCAGTCAAAGAGAGGGAGAGATATTTTTAACGATGTCATCCCGACAGAGGCCGCCTTCTGGCCGACGAGGAACCGGCTGTTTGCCCTAGGTCTAAATCTAATCCACATCTCCCAGATTCCCCCGCATCCTTCGGAGGTGTCGCGGTATAATCCGCGCAATGGAACAACCAGTACACAATCCTGGACTCATCGAAAACAAACGAGCGGCGATCGGAGTATTCTGCGTAACTACCTTACTAATACTGACGGATTTGCGTCACGGCATCGCTAGTCCTAAATACGGATCTTATTGGCTCTTCGATTCTCGATGGTTCCTTCCACCCCGGGTCGCAATGGCAGTGAATTTACTTTTTTATGTCTATCTACTTTGGATAGGAATAAGTTTTTACCGGGCGGCACAAGGCCCGGAACGCCTGATCGTGCTTGGCTGGCTCGTCGCAATCTTTTTTGGCCCCATCCAACTTCTTTTTTCAATGCCTCCTGATGTCATTGGATCCGTAACTTTCGTCGCATTGCTGTCGGCGTTGCTCGCCATCCTCTTCAAACTTCCCTCCGCCGCTCCCACGCAGCACTCGCAAGGATAGGATGGCCCAATGACTGATTGGCCCATGCCTGATCGATTTGTTAAGCGAGTGATTCAGACTGGCGTTTTTATTGCAGTCCTCGGAGCCGTATCAAATCGGTTCGCCGGCTATTTTTTCGGAGATGTTTTCAACTTTTCTGATTATTGGAGCACCGCCACCGTCTGCGTGCTGCTCATTGGTCTGCTCATAGCATTCTTCGGAGGCGTAATCTGGGCTCTAACCGCGGATCGGCTGAGTTCTTTGGTTTCATGGGGAGTCGTGATTGCAACTGTAGCTTTCGTGATGGTCGAGGCGCTCGACGTCCGTCTCTTGAGTTCAACCGTTATTCTCCTACCGTTTTTCTACGCCGCCGAAGCAACCGCTGCTTTCATTTTAATAATCGCCGTCGTCCGCTTCGCCTGGAACCGTCTCGCGACCCGTGAGTGAGTCTCCCCATTGTTTTCATGTCTCGTGGATGAAAGAGACCCCGCGTGCTAATCTGCATGTTAGATGGCAAACGCTATAACAAAATTTGGCCTAGCCGCATTGGGCGCTGGCCTGCTCAGCTTTATGGCCTTGTTTTACGCAACAGGCGGTGTCGGCCCGTGCGCAGACGATAGTCAGTTGACCACTCTATTTTGGAGCGGTATAGCGGCGCTCGTAATAAGTGGCTCCGTTTTTCTAGTTTCGATCATCGCGGTTCTCCTTCGGAAGCACAAAAAGCAGCTTTCGCCTGATTCCCTCGCACTTCGTCGCCAATCCGTTCCCGCGCAGAAGTAATTTTGCCTGGTGTGCCTACCTTTCCCTCGCCACACATTCACAAATTTCTTGCCGCGATAAGCTAAACTAAATTATGGCTATCGTTTTCGTGATCGCCACCGACTGGCAACTTCGCGCTACTGTCCGCGCCGAACTGCGCGAAATCAATATCGACGCTCTCGGCATGGATTCTCCCGACCACGCCGGCCGCGCCCTCGCCGCAAATCAAATGCCCGACGCCATCGTCCTGGAAGCCACTGCCGACGTCGCCTCCAATCCCGCAATCCAAAACCTAATCAAACGCGTCCCCGCGGTAGTAATCGCCTCCCACACCGAGTCGTTACCATCTCTCGCGATTAACGACCTCTCCACCCTCGCGCCCGGCTCCGTTGTGCTCTACCGCCCCGTAACAGTAGGCGACATCGCCAAAGAAGTCCGCGCCATCCTAGCGCGGAGTCCGGCAGCATAGCCCCCACGCTGGCTCGATCACGCTACCACGAACCCGTATGCCCACACGCGCCGTCATCCCGCGCGAAGTCCCGCGCGCTTTTGCTTTCCCACTGGTTTCCACGGGCGCGGGACGCGGTTCGAGGGATCTGCTCTGTCTTGCTTTTTGCTTGTTTTGCTCATCGTTTTGCGCTGCAAATCCAACGCCGCGCCCTATAACCGTATCAACGCCTTCCCTCGCAGCCCGCCCTTCTTCAGCTTCTCAATAATCTCCGCCGCCTTTTCCAATTCAACGACGGCCGTTATCCGCGCGGTGATCACGCCGTCTGCCATCATCCGCGCCACGCGGTTCAACCCTTCCGTATTCGAAAGAGGATTGGTCAGCCCGGCAATGTTGTGCGCCGTAATTTTCCGTTCCGCAAACCACTTCTCATCCGCTGCATAAATCGTGGACACCAACTTCCCTCCGAGCTTCAAAATTTTAGTATCGCGCCCAATCGCATCCTTACCGTTCACCAAATCGAACACGGCATCGACGCCCTCCGGATGAGCTTTGTGGATCGCTGCAATCACATCGCACTCTTTCGTGTCGTACACTTCTTCTGCGCCCACCTTCCGCGCCTCGTCCGCATCGCCGCGCACCGTTGCAATCACATGCGCCCCCATCGAACGCGCCATCTGCACCGCATATCCGCCCACGCCGCCAGTCGCTCCCATCACCGCCC
>Ga0209009_1000131_pt1 | contig 30896 bp, 33 predicted proteins | sample BlaSpr_A8_OM3_M2_FD_187979 | JGI IMG/M metagenome (GOLD analysis project Ga0209009, IMG submission 187979) | Forest soil microbial communities from Thunder Bay, Ontario, Canada - Black Spruce, Ontario site 2_A8_OM3_M2 (SPAdes) (version 2) | ecosystem: Environmental > Terrestrial > Soil > Boreal... | reverse complement strand
AAAAATCACGCTGCTGCCATAAGGAATGTGCCGTGTATCGACCGAGCAATCTCCGGTTTGTAGTCGCCGGCCGGTCGATTGACAATGGTTGGAACCGGAATCGCCGCGGGCCCAGTAAACCGTAACACGCGCCAGCAATGGCTGCTCACCCGCGAAGGTGACTGGCACTACCAGTAGAGCAAGTGCAATGGTTATGATGAGCCGTTTCATTAATCATCTCCGATCTTTCCGGAGTTAGTTAAAGTCATCTCGGTGGATCGCGCTCACCGCTTATTGTCAGAATCGACCTTGATCTTGTGCACGTTGAGGAAGAGGCCGATGAAACACGTGCCGAGCACGAGCAATTTGCGCGGTCGTGACGATCGTGACCTTGCAGCCCCTGACGCCTTGCCTAACGAGAAAGAGATAAGCTACGAGCGAGGTCGATTGCAATCACGCACGTGATCATTCGTTCCGGGGTCGCTGGCTTCTTCGTTTGGTTAGGCATCCTTAGGCGGCTCAGGCACATTGTGCTGCCGCTAGCTCTTGTCCGACGGCTTCGCAACAGCAATGCGATTAACCTGTAACAGGATGGCCGCACCGAGAAAGAAAATCACATACCAGCGCGGATGGAAATGTCGGTGAATGGCGTAGAACACAAAAGCTATGCACAAAGTGGCGACGAACCAACGGAAGCTTATGTCGAAGCGTAGCGGTGTGCCACATGATGGGCACGGCCAGCGTTCCCAAATCCAAGGTCGGGCGTAAAGACGCCACCAACTCACGCGATGCCCGCAAACGGGGCAAGAGTGATGATGGAATTTCGGCTTCACGTGTGACGGAGGCCTAACGAGAACAAGCTAGCGACCGCCTCCCATACCTACGAGATATGACGCCTTGCTTACGAAGTATTGGCTAGATAGGGACGGGAGGCGTAATTGCACCAATCTATGGGGGTAAAATAATGAACTGGAAAAGACTTCTCTTAATTGCATTGGTGGCCGGGGGATTCGCTTTTGCTTCGGCGCAGCGTTCTGATGCTCAGGTTTCGGTCGGAATTGGGTTTGGATACCCGGGTGGGTACGGCTATGGCTACCCGGGTTATGGATATGGGTATTATCCGTATAGGCATTATCGACCGTATCCATACTACGGCAACGGCTACTATGGGGGGCCTTCATCCTACTGGTCCGGCGGGCATCGAGTCTATTACGGCCACCGTCGTCAGTACTACCGCCGTCGGTACTAAGCTGACGTAGGATAATATTGAGTCGCGCCGCTCAGTGCGCCTCGTCGCCCGTTTGCCCCGACCCCACGGAATCCGGATTGCGAGGTTGCCGACCGCCTCGAAACAATTTTGCAGGGTAGCAAGTGAATCCCGCATCCCGAACGCCCGGTCGAACGAATCCGGGACGCCGGGCAGTCATCTAACGAGATCCAAGTTAGGCGTTTTAATCATGCTTGAGCGGCGTGCCGAAAATCTTCGGACTCGGTTTCCCGTCGGGGACGCACTCTTTCACGAAAAACTTCTCGAGCGCGTCGCCATCCTTCACATTAAACGGCCCTTTAATCTTCTGGGCTCGGCGGCCGGTGATGCGATACGAGATCGCCTTGAGTGGCTCGTGCCGATCGACCCTCCAAACGATTGTCACCTGCTGGCCATCGCTCGACCACTGCGCCGCAAACGCATTCGCAGCGGTGTCGAGGAACTCGTTGATCTCTTCGAGCGGTCCGATCTTTTTGCCCGTGCTCGCGTCGGTCAGGTAAAGATGGAAATTCTCATCGCCAAGCTCGCCGCTACCGTGGGCGGTGATAGCAATCTTTCCATCGGGTGATATGCCCTTTGTGACGGTGACGTACTCATCCGGCCCATACTCGTAGTTCGCCGTGGCTCGAACTGAGATAACCGGCAATAGCAGTATCCAAACGAAAAGAAGAAGTCGTCGAGTGGTCATACGCGATAACGCCTAACGAGAACAAGATAAGCCACGGCAGGGTGTCGTGGCAATGACACTGGGGACACATCGCAGTGGGGCCGTTGGCTTCATCGACTGGTTAGATGTTCTCGCCATGATCTATATTCTTTTCTTTGCTTACAAACCTGCGCAGTCCCCAATACGTTGATCAGCGTCCAAAGAATGCCGAGTACGATCGCCGCAATCAAACAAACATAACGCAATGGTGGAACGAAGGTGCCGAGAAGAAGGCAGATTGCGACGACTATCAATAAAATGGCGAGGTATGTCACAAGGGTTCGGACGATGAAACGCCGAGTGGAATCCGTTAGAATTACGCGATGTTTCGGAGCAACCGTTCTCCACGAATCCTCTATCGCTTGACGATCGCGCGGCTCGCGGGATAGCTCAGGCCACTTGCCGCCGAACATCGAATGTTCCCGGCGATCTCGACGCCAGAGCTCGAACCGGTAACGGAAACGCTCGATTACGTCCTGTAACATCTAACATGTGATTATGCCGACGGCTTCGACGGTTATCCAGCGTATTAGCCGACAAAAGCCGCAACTGTTTAATAAAATTACACTCGGCCTTCGTCGGCCCGGTCGCCCGGAACTCGAATTGTCCGGTAGCGACGAGTTAGTCCGCCCGGTCGCACGAAAGCCATTTACTCGGGCAGCAGCGTGGCAAGGAATCAGGGCAGCATGCGCAATTGGTTAGGCCTATGTCGGGTGGTACGAGGCCGCTAGTGCTGATTTTGCTTTTGCTCGATCTTCGGAATCTCCTCGTACTTTTTCTGTAGGGCGTTCTCCTCGAGGCGAAGGAGCAAAGTCAAATAGGCGACTCTTGCCTGCACCTCAGAGGTAACGGTAATCAGCTCCTCGATGTCCCGTGGCGTGAGATTTCCGTCCGGTGATCGCCGAGCAATGGCACGGGCCACTTCGATGCGGGCCCCCATTTCTGACGATTGTTCCATGATGATGGCAATGTCCTCGTAGATGTAGACGTAGTAATGCAATTCATCGTGCGCCATAAGACCGAGCGACCCGTTCTGCTTTACGGCCTGCCATGTCGCGTCTTTCGGCCAGTAAAAGTTACCTAGTCCGTAGACCAACTTCGAGCCGATTGGCGCGGGCGATTGTGACGCCGGCGATGTTTGCGCGGCCCGCAGCAGCGCCATGTCTGCGTCCAGGTCAGCCATGACCTTTCGCGTCGCTTCGAGATTTATGCCTACGACGCGACGATTGCTTTCGAGCTCGTCGGCTAATTCACGCCGGGCTTCCTGTAGTTGGTGACGATGATGAAAATATACGACCGTCTGTTCGAGACCGATCGCCATCAGCAGTCCGATCGTGATAGCCGCGATGTGGATGAAAAACTGTCTCCAAGTATGAACGTTCTCGTGCGGTGGATGGACTTCTATCATGGGGTCATATGCCTAACGAGTATTCCGTCCAATAATTGCGCCTTTAGATATTTTTTGGGTGTAATCCGATTGAGTTGGATTCTTATACGGTTGAAATTGGGGGTCACGACCGAGATTTTACCCGGTGCAGGGAGACTGAACAAGCTCGCACGGGCCAAAAGTTCTCTGCGCCACTGCTAAGGTTTTACGTTCTTTTTTCGCGGATCGTCAGCAGGATTCATGAAGGTCAATCCCCCGGGGCCAGTAAAAGTCACTTGGACAATAACCTCCGTATCTTCCGTCCACGTATAATGCGCGTGCCCAGCCGGGAGCACGAACACACTCCCCGGACGCAGCTCGACCCCTTTACTTTTATCAAAGCTCTGCCCAAAAGAATTCCAGTAATTCCCGCTTAACACCGTCACCACTTCCGTATACGGATGCGTGTGCGGAGGCACCCTGTAGTGCGGCGGAAACTTCGTCCGCTGCACTATCGTCTCAGCCTTCATCGGGTCACCGACTAAAATTACCGTGTGGGCACCCTTGAAGACCGGATGCTCTTTCCACACCAAGTCCTCTACCTTTACCATCTTCATCTCTTGCCCAAATCCGCTCCCGGCCAGCAGGGCTAAACCAATCAGTATCCGTTTCATTTTATTTTGTTCATCTGTCACCGATTCTCGAAAAAACGCTCATACTCATCATCTCAAGGCCTAACGAGAACAAGATAAGCGAATCGCTACCGGGAGCGAGGCCGATCTGGAATGTGCATGTTTAGTCACGGAAAGTGAATTTCTAATCGGTAGCGGTTCGCTTCATCGTTTGGTTAGACCGCACGTACTCATCGCGCACGGAATCGAACGAAAGACCGCAGGATGGACACGAACCAAACCAAGACGGTATCGCGAGGCGGATGCCAAATCCGCCCAGCGCAAGCAAAAGGCGCGTCTTACAACGCGGACATCGAGCGCTGAACATCATGTAATATGAAATCGCGCAAAGAATGATGAGGGCGAGCAACCCAAGAACGCGGATGTGCGCGTGGGCAGATATAAGAAGGGTCGCTAAGGCAACTGGTACAGCGATCCACGAGCACATCGTGGCCAGCCGAATGTGTTGATTGAGATAATCGCGAATAGTCACGAGAAACCTTGCGGTCTAACGAGAACAAGCTGAGCGACCGCCACCGAGAGCGAGTGTGGCTCGAAGTGAAACTGTTTTAATCATTTGAAATGTGAACGCCCGCCGGGTGGCGGTTCGCTCCAGCGTTTGGTTAGGTCCATTGGGGTTATTCTGTAACTAAGACTTCATCATAATTCTGAATGGAACCGGCGTCGATCGTCCATTGTCCAGCGCGCTTGTGAGCAGTGAAGCTGCTTCTGATGAGCGCGCCAACCATCGAATCAGCTGCCTCGACATAGACGCGATCAGGACGAATCGCGTGAACGTAAACTACAGTCTTGAAATGGATGTCGGATCGAGCGGATACGAGACTTTGAATCTGGCGAACGTCCTGCGGTGACAACGAACCGGAATATGGCCCGATCACCTGTGCGGCGCAGCCGACGAGCGCAAATATAAATAACAGGGGAACGAGCTGGCGCATGGACCTAACGAGACAGAGATAAGCCACGGCAGGGTGTCGTGGCAAACACGTTCGCGATCACTCGATCAGGGGCCGTTGGCTTCATCGATTGGTTAGATGGTGTGGCAGCAGCTGTCACGTTTTTGCGGAGGAATGGCGAGTACGCGAGCTGTGATCAAGCGCTGCGCCGACAACGCCCCACTGCAATGCTCCCAGGAGAACCAAAAAGACCATCGAGAGAAAGTCAGCAGACCATGGCCAGTGGATAACATACAGTAAGAGTGAGCATGGAAAACTGAGCGCAGCGGTCCAGTACCAGCCGAGTCCGGTAAATTTTGGGTGAGAGAGGTAAAGACGAGCGAACTCCTCGACGACGATGAACGTGTTGATAGCGATGAAACTGAATGCGAATTGGTGCTCTTTGAAGACTCGCTTCACCATCTAACGAGAATTAGACGAATGTTCGTAATATAAGGCGAACAGTTTTTCGCCTAACATTATTCCAAAACCGGCCCGTCGGCCGACGGACGGCGGTCGAGAGGGCTCCGGATGTTGAGTCCGGGCCGGTTGAGCACGTGTGTGTAGATCATAGTAGTCGCGACGTTTTTATGCCCTAGCAGCTCCTGCACACTACGAATATCGTACCCGCTTTCAAGAAGGTGTGTCGCGAACGAATGCCTGAAGGTATGGCAGCTCGCCGCTTTTTTGATACCGGCCGCGCGGATGGCCAGCTTCACGGCGTTCTGCAAATTTTTCTCTAAAACGTGATGCCGACGCTGGTCGCCAGAGCGCGGATCGAGCGATGGTTTGGCCGCAGGAAACACGTATTGCCAAATCCAGGCGCGTTGGGCGTTTGGGTACTTTCGTTTCAAAGCAAATGGCAGATAGACTTTGCCGCCACCGCGGGCGAGATCCTGGCGATGTATCTCTTTGACGTGGTCGAGGTGCGCGCCGAGAGGTCGACGAACTCGTTGCGGCAGAAGCGCAACGCGTTCCCGCATGCCTTTTCCGTCGCGCACGGTAATCCGGTTGTAGCCGAAATCGATATCTTTGACCCGCAGTCTCAGGCATTCCATTAATCGAAGTCCGCTGCCGTAGAGCAATTCGGTCATGATACGGTAGTCGCCTTTTAGGTGCGCGATCACGGCTAGCGCCTCTGCCGGAGTGAAAACGACAGGAAGCTTAGCCGGACGGGTAACACGTTGCACATTGTCGATGAAATCGAGTTTCCGATCGAGTACCTGCTGATAAAGAAAAAGCAACGCGCTGAAGGCCTGGTTCTGTGTGGAAGCGGAAACATTTTTCTCGACCGCGAGGTAACTGAGAAAATCCGAAATCTCCTTCTCCCCCATCTCATCCGGATGGCGTTTGCCGTGAAACAAGATAAACCGTCGAATCCAATCGACATATGCTTCTTCGGTGCGAACGGAGTAATGCTTGGCTCGCAGAAGCCAGCGGACGCGATCGAGTAATTTCGGCGACGAAGCGACAGCAGCGTTCGTGGGGGTCACAAAGCACAATCATTTCAGAGCGAGAAGACTTTTAGCAAGGCAAAAGAAAACGCGTTGATTCCGCGGTCGCGGGACCAACGCGCTTCAAATAAACGATTCGGATTACGGTCTGCGGAACAGCTGATTCGTATCAACGTCCCGGGTGAGTCCGCCCGGCGGTACACCACGCAAATCGTAGGAGCGGCCAGTGTACGGACTGAGAAAGATTCCCGGGCGATCTGTGCGCCGGCCAAATGGATAACCTCCCGGAGGCGGCGGACCGTATTCGCGAGCGCGATCTTCCTGAATTGCATGACCAATCAAAGCGCCACTAGCAGCGCCAATTGCCGCTCCAATCACCGCGCTTCGCGGCCCGCCCCCGGCCAAACCACCGATGAGCGCACCCGCACCGGCGCCGGCAGCGGCACCCTGACCAGTTGGCGTATCACACGAATCGAGAACGAATGCGGCAAGAGCGACGCCGCACACCGTTGCGAAAAGCTTCTTGTTCATAATGTTTCCCTAATCAGCCCATTGAACCATGCAATCCGATAGATGTTGCGATCAGCGCGGACGCACGAACACCTTATTTACACTTTCGTCCAAAATCAGGTCTCCGGGATGGGCCTTTCCCTTGCGACAGTCGTAAACGTTGCTCGAGTATGGACTTTTGATGTAGCCCCAAGTGCTTCCACCGCCGGCACCACCGCTGATAAGTGCCAAATCGCTTCCCATCGGGTAGTCTTTTCCGCTTGGTGGCGGATACTTTTTGGTGGCCTCTTCCTTGCTAATAATCTTCGGATCTTTCGCGTCGCGCGTGTCTTGGGCGCGAACCTGCACGAGCGGTATGAAGACAAAAGCGGCCACAACCAACGCTGAGATTAAGCCTAGATATTTTTTCATAGTGTAGTGTGATTACGATTTCGGTGAATCAGACGGATCGCACTTTCTGTTCATTCAAACAAGCTTGAACAGTTGAGCGGCAATCCTTCCGGTCTTTTCCAATTTGTTCAGACTGTATTCTTTTTCGAATACCCGGAATTTGTCCAGCTCCATTCGCCGCAAAAGGCCGCGATAGATCGACGCCATTATTTCCGCCGCCACCATCGATCGGCGATCTTCTCTGGGCAAAACGTCCGCCGCTCGCGAGAAAAATTGCCGGGCGCGGTCAGCTTCGAACTGCATCAGCCGCACGAAACGCTCGTCATACCGGCGAGCTTGCAGCCCTTTTTCCGAATAATCGAAGCGTGCCAAATCTTCCTGAGGCAGGTAAATTCGCCCGGACTGAAGATCTTTGCCCACGTCGCGGATGATGTTGGTTGTTTGGAGCGCCAGCCCGAGCTGGATCGCGTAGTCCTTGCAGGCTTGGTTCCGGTAACCAAAAATTTCGATGCTGACCAGACCGACCGCACTGGCCACTCGATAACAGTAGACCCGCAACTCCTCGAACGTCGCGTAACGCTGGATGGTCAGGTCCATTTCCACGCCGGCGATGATTTCCTCAAACATTTCCGGCCCAAGCGAATACTTGTTCATCAAATCTCGCACTTCAGCGGCAATCTCCGACTCGTTAGGCCGCGGCGTGCGCAGCCAATCGCGCCATTCAATTAACCGGCGACGCTTCTCTGAGACGTCGAGATCGACATCGTCGGCAATATCGTCGATTACCCGGCAAAAAGCGTAAAAGCTTGTGATGTCGCGCCGGCGTTCACGTCCGAGCGAAACAAACGCCAGAGCCAAGTTCGATTTGCTGGCCTGGGTGATCTTGGTCGCGTTCACAACTGAAATTCGCGTCGTCGATTAATATTCGATCCAGGCCTGTTGGTAAACGGCGCCGGTCTCGCCGCGGCGAAACAAGCAAACCCACGAAGCGAGCAACCATCCCGTCACCAGACCGCGGGCAACAACGAAAATCGATTTCCAAACGATCATGGCAAGCTCGCGGTCCGCGATTGCGCCGCGAATAATGGCGTCCGCGGTCGTCAGAATGAAAAAATGGATGCCACAAATCAGCAAAAACCAGCCGAAACGGCTGAGATTATTTCTGATAAAATCGCGATGAGCGCGGATGGCTTCGCGCAACGTCTCGTTATGGAGTGCGAGCGAAATCTGGACGGAACTGAACGCAATGATGATGCCGCACATTACGACTCGTTCGATCGGCAGATAATCGAGCACATCGGGGATGTTCATGAAATAGGCGAGTAACAATGGTAACCGCACGATCAGGAAGCTGATCAGCACGACGATCCCGGCCCACTCCAAAACGTAACTGAACCGGCGCATGGCGAAGCGAAAAAGTTCGCCCTCTTCAAAGCTCAATCCGCGGATCCAGGCGAAACAAACAGCAATGACGTAGATCTGGATGTAAACGCCGAGCAGATATTCGAAAATAAACCCGAACGCGTCGATGCTCGCGGAAACCTGTAGAAGTTCGGCTGCCGGAAGAAGGCCGCCCCACAACGGCAGGGCCCAAAACACGATCGGTTTCAAGAGCGCTGACACTGCGCTGAAGAGCACGATCAGATAGACCAGGTAACCACCGACGCGAAATCTCTTGTGCAGAGCGCGCACCAGCGCGCTATGCAAACCGCGCCAATTCATGAGCATCATTACGGCAGCGATCGCCGACAGCGGATAAGTGGTGGTCGCGCAATCGAAGATTCCGGCCACACCCTCCAATGCCGGCAACGGCGCTTCCTGCCAGATTTCAAGAAACGTGGGCCAATGCCACGACCCCATCGAGGTCAATTGACTGAGATCGACGTCTGAAGTGCTTTGAATCGGCGTGAAGGTGGAGAATTGAAAAACGAAGTAGGCGAATCCGAGCGCGACGAACGTCAGCCAGATCCGCTTGTATCGAAGCAAACACCGGAAACCGTCCCGTAACGCCAGTCGGACCGGATTGAACAGCAGCAAAATGATGTAGCCGGCGAAAAATCCGATAACGGGATAGAGCCGCTGCATGTTCGGCCAAAACTCAGCAAGCGCAGGCGGCGCGATTGAAAGCACCAAATTCCAATACCCAAGCACCAGGGAAACTCCAATATCCGAAGTCCAAAACAGCGAACGCCTTACCGTTGACGCTGCAGCTTGGAAGTTGTTTGGAGTTTGGGCTTTGGGATTTGGCGTTTCTCATTCAACGAATGAGTCCCCAGTGCGGAATGAACGGCCAGTAAACAAACAATCCGCGACCAACGAGATTTTTCTCCGGCACCGGACCCCAGTAGCGGCTGTCGAAACTGTTGTAGCTGTTGTCGCCCATCGCATAATAGCTGTGCTCTGGAATCTGAAATGTTTTCGTCGGATCCGAGAGGTATTGTTGGCCTGGACCGTAGCCGCGGTATCCGCCCTTGGCATCCATCACCCTGTGAAAACCATATCCCTCCGCAGGTTGACCGTTCACATAAAGAAGCGGCGGTTGGATCCGTAGCGTGTCGTTCGGTAAACCAGCCAGTCTTTTAATATAGAAGGGCGCGCCGGTCTCGGGGTCCTCCGGAATCATCGGAATGTGTTTGGTCCGAAATACGAAAACATCCCCGCGATGAGGCTTGACGAAGTTGTAACTGAATTTGTCGACGAAAACCTGGTCGCCGGTGTCGACTGCGCCGCGGGCGATGACTTCGTTGCGCTGATATCGCACGCCGGGCGAGACCTTGAAGTCGGCGCGCAATTGGTCCGGCGGGCAATAAACCATGAAATGCTGGTGCTGACAGACGATTCGCGACCAGGTGAAGAAAAAGAAAAACTTCTTCTGCTCGATTTGCAGGACCTGATCGTCCTCTTGCGACACCACATTGATGTAATTCCGTCCGCGGAGAATGAACTCCGCCACCTGCCGCACAAAATTCGGCGGCGGCGCCGCAATTGGGCGGCCGATAATCCCATTCAACGTCGGCTGCATCGAGCCGGTTGGAATCTTGAACGGCTGCAAGAAATAGGAACGGATTCCGATCGCGACGACGATTGCGACCAGGATTACCTCGACGTTCTCGCGCCAGTGCGATTCCCACGTGACTGGTGTCAGCTCGTGCAATTTGGCGTCGAGTTCTTCGGCGCGGCTTTCTATCTGTTTTCGATCCCGTTGCTTTAGCGCCGCACGCAGCCGCCTGATCATGCCACCGACTTCGTCGTATGTCGTCGCCTCCAGCACATCGCGTTTGTAACGCAGATATTTCTGGGCATGACGCACCAACAGTTTGCTGTGCTTAACGTAACGCGACGTGAACATGATGATTACTGCGCTTTGAGCACCTCAATGAAGGCTTCCTGCGGAATGTTAATCTTGCCAATGCTCTTCATTCGCTTCTTTCCTTCTTTTTGTTTCTCCAACAGCTTTCGTTTGCGGGTGATGTCGCCGCCGTAGCATTTCGCGGTAACGTTTTTTCGCAAGGCCGAAACGTTCTCCCGGGCAATAACTTTTCCCCCAATCGCCGCCTGGATCGCCACCTGGTAAAGCTGCCGGGGGATCACCTCTTTCAATTTCGCAGCCAGCTGACGTCCCCTCGCGTCGGCCCGGTCTTTGTGCACGATCATCGAAAAAGCATCGACCGGTTCACCGTTCACCAGCAGGTCCAGCTTCACCAGTTTCGCCGGACGGTAGCCCGCATGTTCGTAATCCATCGAGCCATAACCGCGGGTGATCGACTTAATCCTGTCGTTAAAATCGACGAGGATCTCGTTCAGCGGCAGCTCGCAATGCAACATCACCCGGCGTGAGTCCAGCGTCTCGGTGTGGTCCATCGTTCCGCGCTTTTCCAGGATCAATTGCAGGATGTCGCCGATGTTTTCGTTTGGACAAAGCACGTAGGCTTTAACAATCGGCTCGCGGATTTCCTTGATCTGGCTCGGGTCGGGCAAGTGCGCGGGATTGTCGATCAAAAGAGTTTCGCCGCGCGTGGTGATGACTTCGTAAACCACGCTGGGGCTCGTCGCGATGATGTCCATGTTGTATTCGCGACGCAACCGCTCCTGAATGATTTCCATGTGCAGTAATCCGAGAAATCCACACCGGAATCCAAATCCGAGCGCGACCGAGCTTTCCGGCGTGTAAATAAAAGCCGAGTCGTTCAAGCGCAGTTTTCCAATCGCGGTTTTCAAATGTTCGAAATCGCCGGTGTTGATCGGATAAATCCCGCTAAAAACCATCGGGTGAATTTCCTGAAAGCCAGGCAGCGGCCCGGTCGCGGGATTTCGTTGATCGGTGATCGTGTCGCCGATTTTCATATCCGCGGTGCTTTTGATGTTGGCGATGAAATAACCGACGTCGCCCGCACTAAGTCCGGGCTGCACAAACATCTTCGGTGTAAACACGCCCACCTCCTTGATCTCGTAGCGTGCGTCGTTGCTCATCATCTTGATCGCGTGATTCACTTCCATCGTTCCCGACACGACACGCACATAACCAACAACGCCTCGGTACACATCGAACACAGAATCGAACACCAGCGCACGCAGCGTTTGGTCCTTCGGTTTTTGCGGTGACGGAATCCGATGCACGATTGCCTCCAGGATTTCGTCGATGCCGGTCCCCATTTTCGCGCTGGCGTGAATCGCTTCTTCCGACGGGATCGCGAGAATTTCTTCCAACTGTCGATGCACCGACGGGACATCCGCATTCGGCAAGTCGATCTTGTTGATCACCGGAACAATGGTGAGCCCCTGTTTGTGCGCGAGATGGACGTTCGCCACGGTTTGCGCTTCAACGCCCTGCGCTGCATCCACGATCAACAGCGCGCCTTCGCACGCAGCCAAACTTCGCGAAACTTCATAGGCAAAATCGACGTGACCCGGCGTATCGAGCAGATTCAATCGATAGGTCTGCCCGTCTTTCGCGCGATACTTCATCGCCACCGGGTGCGCCTTGATCGTGATGCCGCGCTCACGTTCCAGGTCCATCGAATCGAGAAGCTGGTCCTGCTTGTCGCGCTCGTGAATCGTTCCTGTCGTCTCGAGCAATCGGTCCGACAAGGTGGTTTTGCCGTGATCAATGTGTGCGATGATGCAGAAATTGCGCGTCAGTTCGATTGCCATGAAAGCCGCACTATGCGGGGCCGCGAGTCATGGGTCAATTGTAGGGCAGGCGCTGCGCCTGCCGAACTTTCGAATTGGCAAGGTCCGAGCCGGACTGGCAATCTTCGCTTGCCCAACTTAAGTAGACATCATGCACGCGCCGTAACTCACGTCTTCGATTTCAGATCGAAAATCCAAATGCACAAGCGTCTCCTGCTATTCGATATCGACGGAACGCTTATCCATTCCGGTGGCGCTGGGATGGAAGCTTTGAAGCGCGCCCTGAAGGAACGTTTCAAAATCGAGGACGATCTTGGCGACATCGAGATCGCCGGTATGACCGATTCCGGAATCGTCACGAGCATCCTCAACAAACACAACATTCCGGCCAACGCCGGGAACGTCACGGCCTTCCTCGACAGCTACGTCCATTTTCTCTCGCACGAGCTGCCCCGCCGCAAAGGAAACCTGCTCCCCGGGGTTCTTGAGCTCTTGAAGAAGCTAAAAACACGAAAGCATGTCGTGCTCGGGCTGCTGACCGGAAATGTCTCGCGCGGCGCGCAATTGAAACTCGGTCATTACGGTGTCTGGCACTTTTTCGAATTCGGCGCCTTCGCGGACGATCATCACGACCGTAACCAACTCGGGTCGTTTGCCCGCGCGCGGGCGAAGGAGAAGCATGGCCGCGAATTTTCAGCCGGGGAGATCGATGTCATCGGCGACACGCCGCGCGATATCGCCTGTGGGAAAGCGCTTGGCGCGCGCACCATTGCCGTTGCAACCGGCAGCTGGAGTCGCGAAAAGCTCGCCGAGCATGCTCCGGACATTTTGATTGATGATTTTTCCGACGTTGACCGTCTAATTGATACGCTCGATTGGTGATCGACCGGCGATGTTTGATGGAACCATGCGAGTCACTCCGCTTCCTGAATCTATGTCACGAAAACAACAAACAAACGTTTTGCCGCTGAACGGTGAGATCGATCTCCACGTTTCACCGGATGTCGCAGACTCGTTGCGAACGATGATAGAAAAGAAACCGAATCAGATCGTGGTCGATCTTACCAAGGTCACGTATCTCGACAGTTCCGGCCTGGCTGTGCTGATCGAGGGAATGCAGAACGTCCAGAAATACGGCGGAAGGTTCGGCCTGGCCGGTGTCCAGGACGACGTCAAACACGTTTTCGACATCGCCCGTCTCGATCAGGTTTTCGAAATTTATCCCGACGTCGACGCCGCCCTGGCCGCGACCAAAACGACTGCGATTTCGGAATAAGAACTGCTGCAAATTCCAGCCTGGATGGCGTCGCTGGACTGGGACAATTTTCTTCCATTGGAGGGCGAAATCGACTTGCACAGGTCTCCGCGAGTCGAACGCTCACTCGCGTCAATGATCAAACGGAAGCCGAATCACCTCGTGGTCGATCTTTCCGGAGTGACGTTCATCGATAGTTCCGGGATCGCAGTCTTGATTCGCGCCCTTCAGAACGTCCAAAACTACGGCGGCAAGCTCACTCTGAGCGGAATGAACGCTAAGGTGCGGCCAATCTTTGAAATCACCCGGCTCGATCAGGTTTTCGTCATCGATCCTGGCGATAGTCTCTCACTTGGCGACTGAAACAGGATCTTCAAAGTCGCGTCCACGTTGGCCTCCATGCTGAACTGCGAAGCGCGTTCGGCATTGGTCATTCTGGCCGCAGCACGACGCGATTCGTCCGACCAAAACCGGATTGCATTGCGAAGCGCGACGACATTGTTCGGAAGATCAACGACGGAGCCGTGAACGTTGTCCTGGATAATCTCGCTGAATCCGTTGTCGCGAGTTGTAACGACCGGCAGGCCACACGCGAGCGCCTCGAGACAGGCGTTCGAAAAAGGGTCGTAAACGCTGGGTAAAATGAAAATGTCCGCGGCGGCGTACATCGGACGAACGTCTGTGATTTCTCCGAGAAATCGCACCGGCTCTTCTGTAAAAAATCGCTGCGGTCGATAACCGTGCTGATCTCCGCGGCCGGCAACGAACAAACGCAACCTGCGATTCTGAGAGAGCTCGAAAGCTTCGATCGCGAACCGCAATCCCTTTCTTTCCCAACCCGAGCCGGCAAAAAGCAGAGCGACTTCGGCCGGCTTCAATTTCAACTCAGAGCGGGATTTCTCGCGCAAGGCTTCATCAAATCGAAATCGCTCCAGCGGCACGCCGGTTCGAACGACATCGACCTTGCCGGCGGAATATGCATAAAGATCGACGATCTCACGTTTCACCATTTCCGAATTCGCGATAACGCGACCGGCGCCGGCTTTTCCAAGAAGCGATTCCTCGAGTTTTAAGATGTCCTGATGTTTCCGATTGATGCCACGAACAAATCGTTGAAGCGGCATTTCAAATTTTCGACGCCGATTGAGCCAGGCCCGGTGCACACCGTCGCCGGCGCGATAAACGTCGCAGCGCCAAACCCGTTCCAGACTCATCAGCACGTCGCAGTGAAGCTGTGGGCGCATTTTTTCGAGCTCGTTGGCAAACGAGATTGGCGAATCGGTGTGAACGCGGGTAATAGGACCAAACGGCCATTCGCTGTCAGGCCAGTCGTTGGTGGCAATCAGCTGCGCCTCATGGCCACGCTCGGCAACCCCTTGCCCAAGCCTTTTCAAATAGGCTTCCGCACCGCCGCTAGGTGAATATCCCCGGCGTACCAAGGCAACCATTAGTTTTCTATTCCCAATCACGGACGCTGAATGACAATAGCCCAGCGTTTCAGCGCTGGGTCAATTCAAACTCTCAAGGTCCGAGTCCGGGGGACGTCCGAACGAAACCAATTCTTTCGTCCCGACGGGACTCTGTTTTGAAAGGCTGGGCTATTTTCGCCCGCTGACCTAAATTGCCCATAATGTTAGAGGCGACTGCACAGCTCAAAACTTGGGTCGGCACACCGCTTTGTGGTAAGGGCGGTTCACCGAACCGCCCGGGCGACTCCGAGCCGGAGTGGCACGGTCAATCGCCCCTACCTTCGCAATGATACAAATGCAGCCATTAGAAACTTCCGTGGGGATCCCGCGCGTTGTGCCCAGGAGTCTGCTCTACTCGATCTTCGCGAGAATTGGCGGACACGGGCTCGACACCGATTCTTTTGAAGCGCTACGCGCCTCCTATCACGGAAAATTTCTCGGCAAAGCCGTGGCTTACGACAATCGCCAGGATGAAATTCCGGCGAGTTTCATTCAATCGCTTCGCTGGCATCCGGTCCGGCTGATCTCGTTTGTCGGCCGCCCGTATTATTATGGAGCGAAGAAAAAATATCTCGACCGGGTTGCGTCGCGGCACCTTGAGAGCGGCCGCTACGACTTTTTGCACAGTTGGTCGGGTGATTGCCTTGAAACGCTGCGAGTGGCGAAAAGGAAAAGCATTCCATCGTTGATCGAAATTCCGACCTGGCATCGTGGAAGCCAGCGGACAGAAGACAGAAGTCAGAGGTCAGAGGTCAGAAGGAATTGGAAGACACGGCTGTTGTTGGAACGCGAAAGGTTCTTGGAAGAGTACGATCTGGCGACGCTGGTTGTCGTGCTTTCCGAAAAAGCCGCCGAGTCTTTTCGCGCGGCGAATTTTCCAGACGAGAAACTTTTTTATCTGCCGCGTGGCGTGGATGTCGACCGTTTTAAACCGGGGTCCGAGCCGGACGCGCGGAAGCGTCCGCCGCTTTTTCGTGCGATCTTTTCCGGCGCGCTAATCGAACGCAAAGGAATCCAGCATCTGCTGGAAGCGTGGCACCGATTGAACCTGCGCGATGCGGAGCTGTGGTTACTCGGCAGCGTTCACGAGGAAGCCAAGCCGCACCTGAAGAAATTCTGGCGAGACAACATTCGCGTTCTCGGTTTCAAGCGCGATCTCGAGAATTATCTGAACCAGGGGTCGATCTACGTTTTTCCATCGCGACTGGAAGGCAGCGCAAAAACAATTTACGAGGCGGCGGCTTGCGGATTGCCAATGATCACAACGCGCGAAGCCGGTGACGTGGTCCGCGACGGAGTGGAAGGAATCATTGTCAAACCGGGAGACGTCGATGCTATCGCGACCGCGATCGAGCATTTGTATAACCATCCGGAGATTGTTGCGAGCATGGGCGCGGCGGCGCGCCACCGGGTAGTGGAAAATTTTACCTGGGACCTTTATCGGACGCGTTTGTTAGGCGCTTACGAACGCGCCATCCAGCTTTGTGGCGGCGATCTACGACCGCGGCACGATTAATCTTACGCCGCTACAACCCGTGAACATCCTCCTGATTCAACTCAAGCGCATCGGAGATTTGATTCTCACCACACCGGCGATCGCGGCCGTGCGCGAGAAATTTCCGCAGGCCCGAATCACACTCATTATTTCCGACGAATGCAAAGCACTCGCTCCGGCGATTCGTGGAGTTAATCGACTTTGGATCATGCGCCGGGGATTTGCCGGACTTGGAACGCTGGCAGCTGTTGCAGGCGGCAGATTCGATTACTGCGTCGACTTCACGCGGAACGACCGCTCGGCGTTGCTGGTGTTCCTCTCGCGCGCGAAGAAGCGGATCGTTTCGTTCCGGATCAAAGTACGATCCAAATTTCGGACGCGATTTTACAACGAGTTTGTTCCGCATCGGATGCGCGACATGCACACGGCCGATTATCATCTCGCTCTGCTCGCGCCGTTGGGAATTGAGAATTCGCCAGGCGCGATCCAGTTAGAGCTGCCTGAAAGCGCGATCGCGTCTGCCGAACAGTTACTCGAAGCACACAACGTGAGACGGCCGTTCATCATTTTTCATCCCGGCTCGGCCCGCGCGGAAAAATTTTGGGACGCGCGACGCTGGTCGGAAGTGATCAACCACGCCGCCGCGGATCACGATGTCGATCTTGTTTTGACCGGCGGATCTTCCGTATTCGAACAAACGCACATCAGCGACATCAAATCGAAAGTGCGCCGGCCGGTTGTCGACCTCTCGGGCAAAACCGATTTGCTTACCCTCGCTGCGCTCATCGGCCGGGCGCGATTGTTGATCACTGTCGATTCGGCGCCAATGCATTTGGGGGCCGGAACGCGAACGCCGCAGGTCATCCTGTTTGGGCCGACGAACCCGTTTCACTGGCGGCCGCGCGAGAGTCCGGCGTTGATCCTGCAGGGTGATTTGGCGTCGCCAATGACCGATTTCGTTCCGAAGCAGCCGCGCATCCCGATGAACCAAATCTCGACGGAACCGGTGATCGATGCTATGGAGACGCTGCTGTCGAGTCCGGCAGCGAGGCCATCGTTATGAGCAAGGCAGAAGGCGCCAAAGTGAAGCTCTCGTTCTGGGAAACCATGCGGACTGCATGGGGTCCGTACCAGCGACTCTACAGCTACGCGGGCCCGTATAAATTGCGTTTTCTGATCGGCATCGGATTCGGCGCTGCCTACGGCGTTCTTACCTCGATTTTACCGATAATTGTCTTTCGCGTTTCCAGTTTTGTATTTCATGGTGCGGCGCCAAATCCGCGGACAGCACTTCTCCATCATCGTGAAGTGTTCGACATCGGCCCAAAAGTCGACTCGATCGTCTGGATTTGTCTGGCTATCCCGGTGGTAATGACCATCCGCAGCCTCTGCTCGTATGCCAGCGCCTACTACATGGCCTGGGTCAGCAACAGGGTGGTGAATGACATTCGAAATCAGCTGTTCGCCAAAGTCATGCATCATTCAATGGCTTTCTTCAACCGGATGCAGGCCGGCTACTTAATGTCGCGAATCACAAATGACGCGCGCAACATGCAACAGGCTTTGGCCAGCGTGAGCAGCGACGTTTTCAAACAGCCGATCACGATTGTTGGCGCCATCATCGTGCTAATGGTGATGGATTGGAAATTCACAGTTGTTAGCCTGATTCTCTTTCCAAGCTGCATCCTGCCAATCCGTTACTTCGGCAAGCGTGCGAGACAGGCGGTGCAGCGCGAGCAAAAGGGCGGTGTCCTAATGAGCGTGACCATGCAGGAAAGTTTTACTGGCATTCGCGTGATCAAATCGTTTGCGCGCGAAGATCAACAGGAAAAGGCATTTCGCCGCGGCGCACAGCAATCGTTTGCTCACACGATGCGTATGGTGAAAGCCATGGAAGCAGTGAGTCCGCTAGTGGAAATCATTGCCTCAATCGGGGTGGGCCTCGCTCTTTGGTACGTGTACATCGCGAGTCTGAGCGCCGGACGTTTTTTTGGACTGATCTCAGGAATTTTTATCATCTACGAGCCGATCAAGACCCTGAGCAAGCTGCACATTGTCATGCAACGCTCGCTCGGAGCTACCACGCAGATCTTCGCGATTCTTGATTCTGTGCCGGAGGTCCAGGACGCGGCGGATGCGATCGACCTTGCGACATCGCGAGGTCAAATCGATTTCCAAAACGTGACGTTCCGTTATTCGACCGGTATTACCGACGCCGTCCGGAACATCAACCTGCGGATCGAACCCGGGAAAACCTATGCCCTGGTCGGAGCCAGCGGCGCCGGCAAATCGACAATTCTTTCGCTCCTTTTGCGGCTCTACGATCCAACCTCCGGCAGCATCAAGATCGACAACCGCGATTTGCGGACCTTGACGCAGAAATCGTTGCGCGCCCAAATCGGACTCGTCACTCAGGAAACTTTTCTGTTTAACGAAACGATTTTCAAAAATATTCAGTTCGGCCGGCTCGGCGCGACGCCGGAAGAAGTCTACGCCGCAGCAAGAACTGCTTACGCCCACGATTTCATCGTAGCCCAGCCCGACGGCTACGACACGATCATCGGCGACAAGGGTTGCCTGCTCTCCGGTGGTCAGCAACAACGAGTGGCGATCGCCCGGGCGCTGCTAAAAAACGCGCCGATCCTGCTGCTCGACGAAGCGACCTCTTCGCTCGACACCGAATCGGAAAAGCAAATTCAAAAGGCGCTCGAACAACTCGCCGCCGGCCGCACTGTCATTGCCATCGCTCATCGGCTATCGACGATTTTGTCCGCCGACCAAATCGTGGTCCTGGACCAAGGACAGATAAAGGAAATTGGCTCGCATTCGGAGTTGCTCGAGAAGTCGGGTTATTATCGACGCCTCTACGATTTGCAGTTTAATCATCCAACCGCAGAGTCAGAAACTGCATCCGAGCCAGACGTGCTGGCCGAAGAACTGGTGTAGCGCTCGCAACATCGACATCGCATGCCTTTAAATTTCGATCTCCACACTCATTCGTTTTTTTCGGGCGACGGCGTCTCAAGCCCGGAAGATTTGATCGCTGGCGCAAAAGCAAAAGGTCTGCACGGCATCGCCATGACCGATCACAACACCTGCGATGCTGTTACCTACATGCTCGATAAAGGTTTGATGCGCATCGACGGTCAACCGGTTGACGGCTTTGTCGTCTTACCCGGTGTCGAGGTGACAACGGCCGACGGTCACCTGCTTTGCATCGGCGCGGAATTGCCATATCTGAAGGGCAAACCGGCCCGCGAAGTCTGCGACATCATTCATCAGCGCGGCGGTCTCGCGATTCCGCCTCATCCCTATGATTTGTTTCGAGCCGGAATTCGCTTTTCGGTTCTGGAAACACTGCCGGTTGACGCCATCGAAGTCTTCAACGCTGCGACTACGCTGCGCCGCTACAATCGATACGCTTTTAAATACGCCCAGGTTCGCGGGTTGCCGATGGTCGCGGCGAGCGACGCACATCATGCGGCGGCTGTCGGAACGGCCTACACGATTTTGAACACGGACGATTTTTCGGTGAAAGGGATTCTTGCCCAGATTTTAAAGAGCAATGAGCTCAATCAGCGATATCTAACGCCGCGCGACAGTCTCCGTAAAACTTGGAACAATTGGCTGCGTCTGCGTCGTCGAAGAAAAATTCCAGAACTCGCGGCCAAAGATCGTCGCGGCAATGGCTCATGACTTCTGACTTTTGACCTATGGCTGCTTACGTTATTGTCGAAATCGAAATCACCGACCCTGTCGGTTACGAGGACTACAAGAAGCAAGCGGCCGCGACTGTTCACAAATACGGCGGCAAGTACATCGTTCGCGGCGGGAAAACGGAAGTGCTCGAAGGCAATTGGATACCGAAGCGTATAGTCGTGCTTGAGTTTCCGACAATGGAACGCGCGAAAGAGTGGCTCAATTGCGAAGAATATCGCGAGCCGCGGAAGCTTCGCCATAAGACGGCGAAGACGAACATGCTCGTGGTCGAAGGCGACGGCGCCTAACGTTACGGCGAAGCGCCGAAAGTAATTTCGCTCAGAAGCTTTTCTACGTCTCCCTTGGAATAGAAATTCCAAAGAGATCCGTCGCGGCGCAGCAAGCGCCGACCGAGGTCTGTCATCAGGGCACGGTCGTAAAACTTGTTTAGATTCTTTGAAACTAGATTCTCATCCGAGTCTGCTGCGGCCGGAAAAAACTTTGCCAACTCACGAGCGCGGGTTGCGATCAATTCCTCGTACTTGATCACGTTGTGGTCCGACAAAAATCGACGAAAGCGATCGTACGACCATTCCAAAATTTGAATTTGCCGCTCGATCGCATCCGATTCGGCGGCGAGTTTGCGGGCAAGATCGACATCAAGTTTTTCGGCGACAGGCGCATGTCCTTTTTTCACTTTGAGCCAATCAAGACTGTTCCAGGACGCAAGCGTCGCCAGCGGGTTCCGGATAACGGAAAAACATTCGAAATGTTGCGACAAAGGTTCGAGCAACGCCGTAAATGCCAGCGGATGTTTGATCGCAAGCGTGAAATTTTCGGATAGCGGTTTGTCGATGAAGATCTTGCCATGCTCAGTCCGCCGCGATCGCGTTCCCGTACCATCAACCTGATCGCCCGCTGCGTTGTCCCGGACTTCACCGCCTACATGCTTCGAAACGGCAAAGCCCTGTTCACGCAGCGAACGACGCGCCCCAGCGCAGAAATTTTCGATCGCATCCGCGAGCGCTGCAGCGTCGCGACACTTGGAAAAGTCCCAAACGTCCATCGGCTCATGCAACGCGACGATGTCAGGCAATTTATTGAGCAACGAACAAACTAGCGTTGTTCCTGAACGCGGTATGCCGGTAATCAAAACGTTGCGCTTCAAACTCGCGGACATTTTTATCAGGCGTTCGCGGTTACTGCTAGACGCTCGGCGACTCTGCTCTTCAGTTCCTTGATCAACGAATCATGCTCACTGCGTCCGATCAGGTCGTTCATTTCCTCCGGATCGTTTTTCACATCGAACAATCGATACGGCTCGCGTTTACGGTTCAGCATCAGCTTCCAGTCCCGATCGAGATACATCACTTCTTGCAACAACTCCGAAATTGCGAAGCTGCGATGTTCGGTCTGCGAATCCGGAAGTGATGGAATCACTGAGCGCGCGAATTGCGGGTAATTCAGTTTCGCGCCGGCAACTTCAGTAATTGTAGGCCCGGCATCAAACCATTCCACCGGGCTGTCGTTCGTAGTACCCGCTCGAGATGAATTCTTAATTTCCGGTGTCCTTACAATGAACGGAACACGGACCGCCGGGTTGAGGAAGTTCGACTTATAGATCAGATCGTAATCGCCGTTCATTTCGCCGTGATCGGAAGTGAACAGGATGATCGTGCGATCCGATTGTCCGCGGGTTTCAATTTCGTTCAGGATTTGTCCAACCTGATCGTCGATCAACGAAACTTTTCCCGCGTAACTCGCCCGGAGCTCTTTGGCGTTGCCAATTCGGCCACGCGGCGATTCGGCGAATCGGCGATCCAATTCCCCTTTCGGTCCGGCGCGTCTTTCCGGCGGGCGCTTGAACGGTTCCGGCATGTCTTGCGGGCGATACATGCTGGCGAACGGCTCCGGCGTGTCCCAGGGTTCGTGCGGTCCGGCAAAGCTGACCCAGCAGAACCACGGCTGCGCGCGATCGTATTTGTGAAGATAATCTTTGGCCCGCTGGCCAACATAGACGTCGTAATATTCCGACAATGGAAGCGCCGAGGGCCGGACCAGCGTCCGATTTTTCCCGCCGCGCTCCTTCATGTCCTCACGAAACGCGTCCAACAAGCCGAGCGATTTCCACCGTTCGGTCATATGACAAGTAACATCGACGGTCGCGTGCGGCCCACGAATTTCATCGATATCGTCCAAACCGTAGGAGTGAAGTTTGTATTCGAACTTGCGCAGATCAGGGCCGCCACGATGCAGCGCTGTTTTTCCGAACACGCTGGTCCGGTATCCCGCATCGCGGATCGCCGACATCCAGGTTGGCGTGCCTTCGGGTAATTCGTACGGACAATTGTCCCACACTCCGGTGTTGTGCGGATAACGACCGGTCGCCATCGAAATCCGCGCCGGCAAACAAACTGGCGAATTTGTCACGCAGTTTGTGAAGCGGACTCCCTCGCGCGCGATCCGGTCGATGTTCGGTGTTTTCACCCAATTTCCCATGCAACCCAGCGCATCGGCGCGCAGTTGATCGCACATGAACAGGAGAATATTGGGTTTCATCGTCTCTTTTGATCTACGGAACGGCCAAAGGAAAACCAGCTCCGACGTTTCCGCCGCGAATGAATTGAATCGGCCAATTTACGGTAACCAGCATATGATTTAGACGAGTAGAGCTGGCGCAGGTCGCAATACGAATCCGCATTGCTATTCACGTCGATTTGCAACGGCGGTGAATTGCTCTCGTGTCCCAATGCCGCGACAAGCCGTCGGTTCGATTCATCAAACCGCTGATGCAACCGCGCAAGATCGGCGCCGCTCAGGAAGCTCTGAGTCTTATTCACGCCAAGGCGGCGCGATGCTTTCTCGCTGGCGTTCTTGCGCTGAAGAAAATCCGAAAATTCCATCGGCTGTTTCTGCTCAAGGAGATAAGCGACCTCAAAAGTATTCAACGACACCTGAGCCCGATCGACGTCAATCAAACCTGGAACCCACGGGAGATCGGCCGTCTTAAGGAAAGCGCCGAAAACATTGTTGGCGACTTCGTCGTAAAAAACGATGCGACAGTTTCCGAATGCATTGCGCCACGCCTCGTAGTGAACGAACCAATCCGGCCGGCACAATCTCTCACCTTGGGTGTCGCAAAGCTTCGCGACAAAGGCGCTCATTTCGTTGGCAACTTCATTCGTCTTCACCATTTGATTGAAATAGGAATCGATCCAACGATCCTGCCGTCGAACGAACAGAACAACCACACAGGCCGCGGAATTGGGAAGCAGTCCGCGCAAACGCTGGGCATGGTTCGGTCGCAGATTCTCCGCCGAAAGAACGATGGATTCAAAGTTCGCTCGCCAACCTGACAGAAGTTCGGTGACAATTTGCCGCGGATCGAGTTTGCTCACATCGATTTCCGGAAATCCGCGCTGAAATGTCAGCGAGGGGCGCCGGCTCAGCGTTGTGGCCAGCAGCTTCGCGTTGCCCGCCATCGCTGCCACGGCGGGAATTACCGGAATGTAGACACCGTGTTTACGCAATGTGTCTGCGTTCGCGCGCAATCGCCGTTGCAGGTAAGTCGACGCCGTCTTGGGCGCGCCGATATGGAGAACAATTCGTGGCGAAAGGCTCGCCATCACAACGGAACTTTCACTGCCCTCACCAGTTTTCCTTTTTCGTAACGGTGAAGATAACCCTTCTCGAGAGAGGCGGCATCGCGTGGCAGCGGTTCATACGAATGCCAGATACGAATCGGTCCGCTGATCAACTCCCCGAAGGCGCGGTGATTAAAACTGGGTGAGAGCGTGTAGGGATTAAAATTCAATATCTCCATCGCCAGGCTCAGGTAAGGCTGGTCGTTCCAAACTTCATCCTGATATTTCCACGCCAGGTTCAACGTTAGATCGAATACTGCGCGAACATCCGGCCGATGCGGCGTAGCGAAGATCACGCCCGTATTGTAAACCAGCTGGCCGAGCGGCGTGACACCCTCGGCCGTCATCACCCGGCGAAAATCGCGAAAATCCGCAAGCGAGTAATGGGGCGCGGGCGCGATGGCAATTCCATGTTTTTCCGCCTTTTCAAAGCCCAATGAGATGTCGTCGACCACGCGCGTGTCGGCGTCGATAAACAGCGCCGTGCCGATGTTTTCCGGCAGCCGGACAAAGAACTCGGATTTTCTTGCCTTACCTGACAGCTGAAAAGCAAGCCGGACGACCTCAACATGACTCGGCAGACCGCTCACAGCCGTCGCCGTATCGGTGACGACAAAAATCGGATAGTCGGGAAGCCGGCTCTCGCAGATGCACGCCGCCACGCGCCGAATCCAGTCCGCACCCCAGGCAAAAAAGACGATGGCGCGATTGCTATTCACAAGGCGCTATTATTCATGCGTCAGCAGCGCGTTCAAAGCGCTGATCTCGGTGACCGGGGCTTTACAGGTGAAGTTTTCACAAACGTACGCGGCCGATTTTTCGTCGACCGGTGACATCCCGCCGATTGCCTCGTTCTGTTCCGAAAGAAATTTTTGGCCGTCGCCGCCGTCGGCAAGAATCAGGACCTTGTTTGGGATGAAATGACGATTCACTTCTTTCAGCAGCGCTTTCGTTTGTTCGTCATCGACTTTGCCCGCGATGACAATTTGGCGCGGTTTACTCAAACTGAAATCGAGCGCAACCAGCAACTGTGGCATGGCGCTGGCAAAATGATTAATCGTCGCTGCGAACGCGTTGATCGTCTTGCGCCCACGGTCTTCAAATTTCTTGTCGTTTCGAAGTTGCGCCAGTCGCAATAGATTTAGCGCTGCCACCGAGCTTGCCGCCGGCTCGGCGCTATCGTTGTCATCCTTCATCCGCAGCACCACGCTCTTGTCCTTGCCGCTTGTGCTGAAATAGCCGCCAGCCTTTTCATCGAAAAATAATCGGTCCTGGGTTTCTTGCAGTTCGAGCGCAAACTTTAACCACTCGACATCGAATGATGCCTCGTAGAGATCGAGGAGTCCTTGGATCACAAAAGCGTAATCGTCAGCGAAGCCTTCAACGTTACCCCGACCTTCTCGAAAGCTACGGAACAGCAACTTATTTTTCTCGTCGTATAGGTTTGCGCGCAGAGACTTTGCCGCCCGATTCGCAGTTTCGAGGTAACGCGGATCGTCCAAAACTTGCGCTGCTCGTGCGTAAGCGGAAATCATCAAACCGTTCCACGCCGCAATAATTTTATCATCGAGATGCGGTCGGGGGCGTTTGCTTCGGACCTCGAGCAGCTTCCCGCGACTGCGCGCGAGCGACTTTCGAACTTCGTCGTCGCTTTTTTTGAAATGCTGCGCCGTCTCTGAAATCGTGTGCCGCTCAATCAGAATATTCTTCCCGCGGAATTCATCCTGTGGATCGCTTCCTTCCGGGGCATTGCCATGCGGTTGGACGCCGAAATGGTATTTGAAGACATCGGAGTCGCTGCCGAGCGCCACGTCGACTTGTTTTTCTGTCCAAACATAAAATGCTCCTTCGCTCTTCTGTAGCGGCGCTCTGTGAGCGCCGGCTTCCGCTGATTGCGAAGATTCACTTCGGCGGTCATAGACCGCCGCTACAGAATCTGGACTGTCAGCATCTTCCGCTGAAAAGAAGCCGCCGTCTTTCGACGTCATATCACGCGCGACGTAATCCAAAATGTCGCTCACTGCGTCTGCATATTGTCGCTGCTGTTCGCCACGGGATGAATCCGTCCGACTGGCGGACGTGATCTGAAATGCATCGAGATATGCGTTTGCGAGCTGCGCCTGATCGTAAAGCATCTTTTCGAAGTGCGGCACGTGCCAGTAACGGTCGACCGAATAACGGTGGAATCCGCCGCCGATGTGATCGTGCATTCCGCCGGCCGCCATTTTACGCAGCGTAAACAAATCCATGTCCAGCGCGTGCTTGCCGGTCTCACTCTTCGGATCGCGCGCATAAAACCGGGTCAGAAAATTCAACGCAACTGGACGCGGAAACTTCGGCGTCATGCTGAATCCTCCCTCGCGCGGATCATAGCTGCGATCTAGTTGCCGATACGCATTTTCAAACGCATCGCTGTCCATCTTGGTGGAGGCATCTGCTGCGGATGATTGCGACTCGCGCAGCGCTTCGACAATTTTGGATCCGCTCTCGGCTATTTTCTCATGGTCCTGCTTCCAAGCGGCAGCAATCCGCTCCAGAACTTTTCGGAACGCCGGCTGACCATAGCGATCCTCCGGCGGAAAATAGGTTCCTCCAACAAACGGCTTCAGGTCGGGCGTCAGCCAGACACTCATTGGCCAGCCGCCACCCCCAGTCGTCGCCTGCACGAACGTCATGTAGACGCGATCGACGTCCGGCCGCTCCTCGCGATCGACTTTAATGTTCACGAAATCGCGATTCATGATCGCGGCGATCTCTTCGTTCTCGAAAGATTCGTGCGCCATCACGTGGCACCAGTGACAGGTGGAATAACCGATCGAGAGAAAAATCGGCTTATTTTCGCGGCGCGCCTTTTCAAACGCTTCCTCGCCCCACGGATACCAATCGACCGGATTATGCGCGTGCTGAAGAAGATACGGCGACTTTTCGTGCGCCAGCCGATTGGTGTGCATTGGTTTTGCCGGTTGAATTTCCGCAGCTGTGACAATTGGTGTCACCGATCAACTTAGCGTGGGAACGCGAAACCGGAAGCACTTGTAGCGGTGCTTACGCTCCCGCTAGTGCATCGATAATGACCCCGGCTTGTAGTTTGCCGCAGAGCGGCATGATTGTTCTCGAGCACCAAACCAAATAAACGGGCAGTCGCCGCGGCGACCGCCTCTCGCTAATATTCGATAATGGACAATGCTCAGCTACTTCTTCTCTGCCTTGCCATCGCGCTGATCGCGTTTCTTTACTCCTCGGTCGGGCATGCCGGCGCTTCCGGTTACATTGCGACAATGACGTTGTTCGGCCTCGCGCCGGCGATCATTCGACCGACTGCGCTAATTCTTAACATTTTGGTCGCGATCATCGGGTCGTTTCAGTTTTGGAAGGCCGGACATTTCTCCTGGAAATTGTTTTGGCCGTTCGCGCTGCTCTCGGTTCCGGCGGCTTATGTTGGCGGTTATCTTCAGCCGTCCGCCGGCGTCCTCAGAATCCTGATCGGACTCGTGCTGCTCTTTTCAGCGGCCCGATTGATTTTTCGCCGAAGCGATCCACCTGAAACCAATCCTCCGGGCAAGCCAGTCGCCGTGGGCATTGGAGCGGGCTTGGGTCTTCTTTCCGGCCTAACAGGCACCGGTGGCGGAATTTTTCTTACACCGTTGCTGCTCTTTTGCCGGTGGGCGCCGATCAAGAGGGCAGCTGCGGTTTCCGCTCTCTTTATTTTGGTGAACTCAATCGGTGGACTAATTGGATATTTTTCCGCGAAGCATTCGATTCCAGGACTTGGAATCTATCTGGCGATTCCGGCGATCGCAGGCGGGACAATTGGCTCTTACCTCGGGAGCCGCCGCTTGCCGGTGCGCGGTATCGCGATCTTTCTGGCGACTGTACTAACGATCGCCGGGATAAAATTAATTTTTACGCACTGAGTTGTAGCCACGGCGCTATGCGCCGTGACCGACCGGCCACAGGCCGGTGGCTACACCAATTTGATTTTCGGCGCGTTCGCTGGCGACCACGGGTTAATCTTGAAATGTTGCGCGACAATTTTTTCGCGTGTGGCCCGAAGAAGGTCGAGCAACGCGTCAATGTCCAGCGCGTGATGGCGCGGACCGAACGGCGCGAGATTCTTTTCCGCCAGCTCAAACAGCCGCACAGCCGGCCGCAAGCGCCGGGCGTGCTTCGGGTGCGTCGGATGCTCGAAATTTTTTTGGAGATGCACGAACGCGCCCGCAGCCTGGATCAGCCCCTTGAAGAAATTGTCGTTGTCGGTGTCGCTGTTGAGCCAAAGGTGCTCGAGCACATCGTGAGCTTCGTAGTAGCGCTGGTCGTTCCAGCACCGAAAGTAAGCGCGATAAAACGGATGCTTTGCCACTTCGCCGGTAAATTCGGCGTCGTGGCCTTCCAGGTCGCGAACGAATTGCGAAATTCTTTCGCCTTTGCTCATGAAGGGCTTAATTTCAGCATGCCTCAGATGATGGGCAAACCGACTTTTCCGGAGGGCCCCGACAAAATTCGGCGCCGCAGCCAGGAATGACCCCGCTCGAGCTGGCGGCGTCCCTGATCACCATCGCGGGGCTGATTTTTCTCTCCGCCTTGTTTTCAGGCCTGGAGACCGCCTTGTTTTCACTTCGGCCCCATCAACTTCGGCGGCTTGAAGCGAATCATCCCGCGCTCACCAAATTTGTTCATCTTTTTCGCGACAAACCGCGACGCGTTCTGAATGGATTGTTGCTCGGAGACGTGCTGGTCAAAGTTCCATTGGTCGTGCTCTGTCTGTTCTTGCTTTGGCGCGGTCCATTCGGTGGACGAATACCGCAATGGCTGGCCGCGGTTGTGATTTTCGCGATCGTTGTGCTGCTCTGCGACTTGATTCCGAAGCTGCTGGCGCTCTCCGCCCCCTACCGGCTTTCAACCATCGGCGCATTCACACTTCAAGCGTCCGTCCGATTCCTCGATCACGTCGGCAGCATGCTCGAAAACGCCAGCGCGGCGATTGTCGACGTTGTAACACCGGCGCGTTTGCGTACGCGCGCTCGATTGAGCGATGAGGAACTCGGAGCGCTCGTAGAAATTGGGGAAGAGGAAGGAACGTTGCACGAAGCCGAAGGTGAGATGATCCAGGAGATCATCAAGATGGGCGATAAGACGGCGAAAGATTGCATGACTCCCCGGGTCGACAGCTTCGCGCTGTCTGACGACTTGACCAACGAACAAGCGATCGTGCAATTGAAGGAACGTCGATATCGTCTCGTTCCGGTTTACGCCGACACTCCGGACAACATCGTGGGCATCGTCGACGTCAAACGATTCCTGCTCGATCCGCCTGATCATTACACCGAAACGCTGCTGGCGCCGTCGTTCGTCCCGGAAACAATGCGCGCTCTCGACTTATTGAAGCTTTTTCTGACCCATCCGCAGGGATTAGCGGTTGTGGTTGACGAATTCGGAGGCACCGAAGGCATTATCACGATGTCGGACATCGTAGAGGAGATTCTGAGTGAAGCCGCACCGCCCGGCGGAGAGGTAGATCTCTATATTGAGCCGCTCGAGAACGGAAAACTTCTGGTGAGCGGCCAGGCCCGCCTCGACGACTTACGCGAATATCTTGGCTTCGAATTGGAAGCTGACGGGATCGACACCATAGGCGGTCTTATTTTCAATCAGCTCGGACAATTGCCACCGCAAGGAACCCGAGTCGAACTGCCGCGGCTGACCGTGACGATTCGGCGAACCAGCCGAAAGCGCATTAAAGAGCTGGTGCTCGAAAAGACAACCTGTACGGAAGAGGAAACCGACACGGCCGCGGCATGAAAGATCTCTGGATTATTGCCGCTTGCTGGGTGGTTTCGTTTCTTTTTAACGGGATCGAAGCCGGACTAATCTCGATCGATCCGGTGCGACTGCGTCACAACGTTAAGTTGAACCGGCTGGCGGCAGTGCGCCTGGATCGTTTACTCAAATCGCCGGAGCGCCTGCTCGTCACCGTGCTGTTGATTACCAACTTCGTGGATATCGTCGCGCTGATTTTGCTGGCGCGACAGTTTGTTTCACGATTCGGAGCGGCGGGATTTATTCTTACCGTGATCGTCGCGGTCCCGATTTATCTTTTCGTGCTCGGAGTTCTGCCGAAATCGCTGTTTCGCAGGTTTCCATTCCGCGCGCTTGCGGCGCTTTCCCGACTGCTTGAAGCGAGTTTGGCAATACTTTGGCCAGTTCTTATCTTCGGCGCGACGATCGGAAGATTGCTTCTTCCAAAACGGGCAAAGAAGAGAGCGCGGCTGTTTGCTGCGCGTGACGAACTCAAACAAATCACATCCCAAAGCGAACGCGAAGGATCACTGACCGCCACGGAGCGAGCCATGATTCACAACGTTGTGGACTTTCAAAACGTGACCGCGCGAGACGTAATGAAGCCGCTGCCGAAAATCGAAAGCCTGACGCCAGACTCGACAATCGATGATGCACTCGACCTGAGTCGGTCGACGGGATTCGACCGGCTACCGGTAATCGACGCCAAGGGCGAGGCGATCGGCCTCGTCAATGTGTTCGACATTTTGCTTGATAAAGAGAAGCCGTCAGCGCTTTCGCGTTATGTGCGGCGAATGGTTACGGTGCAGGAAAACGAGCCTGCTCCGAGGGCGGTCCAACGTTTGCGCGTGGCGCGCCTCGGTTTGGCCGCAGTCGTCGATCAAAAACGGAATTTGACCGGATTCGTTGCCAGCGAAGATCTTATCGCGCGACTGGTGCGGGCGTGAGTTATTTGTCATTCCGAACGAAGTGAGGAACCTCACAGTCGCAGCGTGGAGCAAACAAGTTAGCTAGCGTGATCAACGAGCTCTTGAGAGATCCTTCGCTTGCGCTCAGGATGGCGAATCAGCGTTGGAGAGTGTGGCGATGTCGCTGGGTGTTAAACGGAAAAC
>Ga0209009_1000129_pt1 | contig 31174 bp, 25 predicted proteins | sample BlaSpr_A8_OM3_M2_FD_187979 | JGI IMG/M metagenome (GOLD analysis project Ga0209009, IMG submission 187979) | Forest soil microbial communities from Thunder Bay, Ontario, Canada - Black Spruce, Ontario site 2_A8_OM3_M2 (SPAdes) (version 2) | ecosystem: Environmental > Terrestrial > Soil > Boreal... | reverse complement strand
CCCCCGCACAATTTGGTCGAAGTAATCGATGGCATTTGCGCGCAGATCGACGATCCCGACATCACGCTCGAGCAGTTGATGAAGTATGTGAAGGGGCCCGATTTCCCGACCGGCTGCGCGATTTTGGGAACGACCGGTGTTCGCCAATACCTCGAGACCGGCCGCGGCAGCATGAAAGTGCGCGGCAAAGCCGGCGTTGAAGAAATCAAAGGTGGTAAAGAGCAGATCGTCATCACGGAGATTCCGTACAATGTGAATCGCGCTACGCTGGTCGAGCGCATCGCCGAGCTGGTGAACGAAAAGGTGCTGGGCGACATCACCGCAATTCGGGACGAATCGGACGAAAACACTCGCGTAGTAATCGAGCTCAAACGCGACGCCAATCCGAAGATCGTAATTAACAATCTTTACAAGCACACCGCGATGGAGAGCTCGTTCGCGGTCATTATGCTCGCGATCGATCACGGTCGTCCGAAACTGCTCTCACTTAAGGATGCGAATGCGGCTTACATCGAGCATCGCCGCGAAGTGGTTCTGCGGCGGACCCGGTTTGAATTGCGCAAGGCCGAAGAACGCGCCGAAACGCTCGAAGGTTACCTCATCGCGCTCGCCAATCTGGATGAGTTCATCCGCATCATTCGCGGATCAGCCAATCGCGAAGAGGCGCGAATCAAACTGCTCGCGTTCGAGTTCACCAAGAAACAGGTCGAGCAAATCGGCATCCTCATTCGTAATCCCGCGCGCCTGACTGAAGGTCGTTACGCTTTCAGCGAGCACCAGGCCAACCAGATTCTCGATCTGCGTTTGTATCAATTGACCGGTCTTGAGCGGGACAAGATCGACAATGAATACAAGGAGCTGATCAAGACGATCCAGGACCTGCGAGACATTCTGGCCAAGGAGCAGCGCGTTTTCACCATCATCAAAAAAGAGCTGCGCGAGTTGCGCGATAAGCATGGCTCACCGCGCCTGACTCAGTTCGCGGTCGATGAGGGCGACATCAACATGGAGGACCTCATCGCTAACGAGGGCTGCATTATCAGCATCACCCACGGCGGTTTCATCAAACGCACCGCTGTCAGCGCATTCCGGGCGCAACGGCGTGGCGGCAAAGGCGTGATCGGCATGACCACGCGTGAAGGCGCGACCGAGGAAGAGGAAGGCGATTTCATCGAGCATCTCTTCACCGCAACCACGCACGACTATCTGATGTTTTTCACCGAATCGGGACGCGCCTACGTTGAAAAAGTTTACGAAATTCCGGAGATGGGTCGCGCCGCCAAAGGACGCTCAATCGCGAATATTCTTGAGCTGCGGCCAGACGAGAAAATCGCCGCAACCATTCGAATTCAATCAAAGAAGTTGGGAACCGGTCCGAATGTGGTCGATCAAACGTGGGATGAAAACCTTCACATCGTGTTTGCGACGCAGTCCGGCATCGTCAAGAAATCGAACCTCTCTGACTATCGAAACGTGCGAAAGGGCGGGATTATCGCCATCCAGATCGAAAAAGGTGATCGGCTGATCGATGCCAAGCTAACGAACGGAAACAATGAGCTTGTCCTGATCACGAAAGAAGGAATGAGCCTGCGCTTTCACGAAGAACAGTTGCGCGATCAGGGTCGCAACACGGTAGGCGTCTGGGGAATTCGGCCGGACAAGAAAGATCGCGTTATCGCCATCGCGATTGTCGATCCAAACGCGATGCTCCTTGTCGCCGGAGAAAATGGAATCGGCAAACGGACGACGTTCGACGATTACCGCAAACAAAATCGCGGCGGCAAAGGGATCATCACGATGAAGACCGGCGCCAAGACCGGTGACGTGGTTGGCGCTCTGACCGTGCGCGACTCCGACGAGCTGATGTTGATCACGACCAAGGGCCAAATGGTGCGCACGCGGGTGAAAGAAATCCGCGAGACGGGCCGCAACACCATGGGCGTGAAATTAATGGATCTGCGCAGCGGCGAGAAACTTCAGGCGATCGCTCCTGTGGTCAGCCAGGCCGAAGAAGAGGCCAGCGCTGAGATAGCCGACGAGAAGCCGGGAAAAGCGTAAGAGGACACGCCGCGCGTGCCCTCTTTCCTCACTGGAGGGGGAATTAGTAGTGCGTAGTCGTCGTGGACTGCTGCGTCGTCGTAGGTTGCGTGACCGTCGTCTCCCGGGTTGTGGTCGACGTTGTGGTGGAGGCTGGCTCGCTTGCGCAAGAGCTTAGGAAAACTGCTGCCAACAGTGAAAACAGCGGAACTAGAAGTTTTTTCATTTTGTAATGTCTCTCCATAATCAGTTCGCGCCTAGCAGGTTCGCTAGACGTGCCGAAATTTGATTTTCGATCGTCTGTGGAATTTGGCGCACGGAATTCTTGGTTGCGTTTATTCGCACCAGCGAGCGAAGATTCCCGCCAATGTGGCCGCGCGTTTTACTTTTCCTGATCGCTTTTTCGGTTTTGATCCTGAACGCGGCGCCGTTGAAAGCCGGCGAGTGGCCGAAGGGTCATATCGTTAGGGAGGACTCCGAGTCTCCTGATGGCCGATATGCCCTGCTGGTCCAAACCGCAGACGCTGAGGATCAGCAAAACAGTAATGAGAGCGATGTTTATCTCGCCGATGTAAAGGCCCACACCACGCTCGGGCCGATCGGCAAGGTCGATTACTTCGAACATCAAAATCACCGGGACCTCGAAGTCTTTTGGGCGCCGGATTCAAGTTATTGCGTGGTTGAGAACGATGGTCGCTACGGAATGGACACCCTTTCGGTGTTGGAGATCAAAGATTCCAAGTTCGTTCAAACTGAAATCGGCGAGCGCATCCAGAAGTCGCTCGACGGTGCGATGAAGAAACAATCTCACGAACGCGACATAGGCGGAGACGTTTCTCCCCACTTTCGATTGGGAAACGACAGAAAAATTCGAGTTCGGGCTACGTCGCAAAATAATCCAAAACAGTTCGAGAACGTGAAGACGTATTACGCGTTGTTCCAGGGAACCTACGATCTCGCAGCCAAGAAATGGACAGTGACGGACGCGCGCCTGACCAATTCCGAGCAGGATGATGCGCTGCAGGCTGCCTATGACGACAGTTTCGCGAAACACATGATCGTCGCAACGGACGACAAGCAGGTTCCGGAAAATTTCACGGGCAATATCTTTCGTTCCGAGGAAGAAAAATTCGACGCGTTAGACGAGCGATTGAATCAAGTCTATCAGGCGGTGCGCTCGCTTCTGCCGCCGAATCGTTTTGCAAAGCTGAAACAGGAGCAATTAGCCTGGGTAAAGACCCGCGACGCTGCGAAATCGGTCGAGGAAAAGTCAAAACTGACCGAGGATAGAATTAAAGCGCTTCAGGATTTGCTTTGGTAGAAATCTAGTCCTCGATACGGCCGCGAAGTGTTTTTAACGCACCGCGCTTGCGTTTCGATTCGAGAATCTTCTTTTTCAACGCAGGCGGTCGCGGCGATTTACGGCGGCGATTCTTTTCGCGCTCAGCGATTCGCGCCTGCCGCGCGGCGCGCTGCCGATCTTCGATGGCGTCGAGCAAACGTTCGCGCGCGAGTTTGCGATTCATCGCCTGCGAACGCGAATCTTGTGCAGTGATGCTGATTCCGGTCGGCGAGTGGCGGAGGGTCACGGCGGTTGCGACCTTGTTTACATTTTGACCGCCGGGACCACCCGAGCGCGCAAACGTCTCCTCAAGATCACCATCCCGAATGCCGAGCCTGATCATGCGCGCCGCGACAGAGTCTCTCATCTGCTCGCCAGAATAGACGAGCTTGGACGCGGACGCTATGGTGCGGCTGCGAAGCGTGCCGGCATTTTGCCGGCGAATATCGCATCGAGATCGGCCAGGACCTGCTGCGGTCCGCGATATTGAGAGCCCGCATAACTGCTCGAGATCAAATTCCCGCTCGAATCGAACAGAACCAGCGATGGAATTCCCGGACCTGCATTCTTGGTCAGCGATTGCTTGCCCTTTAGCTTCGCAAAATCGATGGCCGGCCACGGCATATTTGTCTCGCGCATGTAAGTTTCGAAATCGGCTGGCGACCGGTCGTGACTGTAGAAAACGATCTCGAACTCCGGATGCTGTGGGACGACGCGATTGTAGTATTCGACAAGCTGCGGAGTGAATTTGCGGCACGGTCCGCACCAGTGCGCCGAAAAATAGACCGCGATTAGTTTCTTGTTCGCGAGCGACGAATCGTCGAAGTGCGTCAGACTCCCGTTGTGATACTGAACAAGGTCGCCTTTCAACAGGTCCGGCACAGCGCCTTCCGCCGGGCTTGGTGCGGGAGACTTTGACGTGCGTTCTCGCGTGACCTGCGCTTGATAGCGAGCATCGGATTTGCGCGATATTTCAGCTTCAACCGCGCGACGCTCGTCCAACGCGGCCATTTGCTGCAGCATGGCGGCAGTTTTTTCGGCAGAGAGCGAATACGTCCCGCTTTTCAAGGCTGCAATTAATTCAGCGGAGGCACCGGAATTGATCAGCGTTTTCTCTTTGGCTTCATCGACAACATCGACGAAATGCCGGGCCGATAATTCCTTTATCAGCGTGTTGCTCGAATAACCGGCGCGGAGCATCAGGCTGATTTCACTGACGGTAAGCGGAAGCTGGCCAGCCTGGACCGCTTGGCCGACCATGGTTGCGAGCAGGCCGAACGAAAGCAGAAAGCGCTTCATCGGTGTTTTACGAGCAGAAGATAGGCCAAGCGGAAGCACCAAATCCCAAGGACCAAAGACCAATGAAGCTTCAGGTCATCCCCACGTTCTTTGAGGTTTGCCTGGGCTTGGAGTTGGAACTTGGGATTTCGCGTGGCCCACGCTACGGTCAACCCGAACTGTTCCACTCGGCATGACAACAGGATCGGCGCCTATCGAGTTAATCGTGTCGAAAGAGGGCGGCCGCGTGCGCCTGGATCAATTCCTCGCCCGCGAGCTTTCCAAATTTTCCCGCTCGCGGATTCAGGCGCTAATCCGAAGTCTGAATGTGACTTTGAATGGATCGCCTGCCCGGCCGCGCGACATCGTCCGCGCCGGCGATCGCATTGAAGTTAACGAGCCACCGCCGGAGAAAATCGACATTCGTCCAGAAGCTATCCCGCTCGACGTTCTCTACGAAGACGACGAATTAATCGTGATCAACAAACCAGCGGGACTGGTTGTTCATCCCGGAGCCGGCCAGCGGGAGCACACTCTGGTGAACGCGCTCCTCTATCGTTTTCCCAAACTTTCCGGGATCGGCGGCAAACAGCGACCCGGAATCGTGCATCGACTCGACAAAGAGACGAGCGGTTGTCTGGTCGTAGCAAAAACCGATGAAGCGCATCGGCGGCTATCGGCGCAATTCGCCGAGCGCACAGTTGAAAAAGTGTATCTGGCGCTGGTCGCGGGCAAACTGCGGAAAAGCGCAGGGACCATTGAAGAGAAGATCGGCCGGCACCCGGTCCACCGGCAACGAATGTCAGTCGCGTCGCGGCGGGGCCGTGCTGCGAAAACGGCGTATCGCGTTCTCAATTCGTCGACGGAAATGAGTTTGGTCGAATGCAGGCTGCACAGTGGCCGGACCCACCAGATTCGAGTCCATCTTCATCACCTCGGGCATCCGGTGCTGGGCGACAAAGTTTATGGCGGCAAACTCGCAAGATCCTTTCCGCGGCAACTGCTGCACGCCTGGAAATTGGCATTTGAGCATCCGCGGACCGGTGAATGGAAGAAATTCGAAGCGCCGGCGCCGCCGGATTTTCAACTCGCAGCTAACTCGCTTGGGGCCCGGTTCGATTCCTAGCAGCCAGCATGACCAGCGATGCCAGGACAGGAGCAATAATCAACGCCCGCATCCAGGGCTCAGCGTGCCAGGGCAAAGCGAACAGCCGTTCGTCCCAGAACAAGTAATAGGCGAAAAGCGTAATCGACAAAACGTGCCACGCTAGCGCCTGGCGCCACGCGGCCAGCGGCAAAACCCACGTGCCCTGCCACGGATAAAGTATCGGACTCAGCACCAGCGCAGTCCCGACAATCCACAGTGTCCCGCGTTTCCAATTGCGGATGAAGAAAAACGAAACTGCAGCCAGGCAAACGATGATGATTGGCAAATAATGAAAGCTGCGCTGGTGGGGATTCGGCAAGACCGTGTCTTCGATCAACCACCAGAAAAGATCATTCAGGCGCGACAGATGAGTAATCGGCCCTAACGGATGCCACACCCCGACCTGAGGAAATCCAAATGGAAGGGCAAGCGCGGTCGGGATGATGGCGCTGAGCGCTAAAACAATCCCGCGCCAACGTAGCGCGAATACAAAAAGGAGAAGTAGCGACGCGGCTGCCACATTGAACGAGATCGCGATCCCTAGAAGAGACGCTGCAAAAACTGCCCACATCCATTGGCGCGAAGAATCGGTCTCAGTTGTCGATCTAACCACAGCCAAAATTGCGGCCATTAGCCCGGCAACCATCACGCTGTCGAAGTGCGCAGCACCCGCGAAACTGTAGACAACGAGCGGGTTCCAGGCGTACCAGGCTGCGCTGCGGTAACGATCTTCATCGCCGATTAGTTTCAAAAGAATGGCTGCAACACCAAGGTCGACGATTGCAAAAATGATCTTGTAGAAGATTGGTCGATCGCTTACGCGGCTCAGAAACTTGAAAAACAACTCTGCGCCGGGCGCGTCGAACGCGCGCAGTTCGGGGTGATTAATTTTGGAGGCTTCCGGGAAGTCGCGCCGCAAATCATCCAATTGCGGATCTGAAGGCGCGATCAGATATGGATTGAATCCAGCAAGCTGAGCTTTGCCATCCCATTGATAGCGGGTGAGATCGTCGGAAGGCGCGAGCGGCAATGCGATCAATCGCAAAATGATCGCGACGCCCCAAAAAATCATCGCCTGACGGCGGATGTCGATCTTTGGCGGAAAATGTGAAACCGCCGCGAGAAAAGCGATTCCGCTGGCGAACGCGGCTCCGACGAAGCGGACTGGCATTTGTTGGAGCGTCCAGTCGTCGAAAAAATTTAGAGTCACCAAAAAGAAAACCTCCGCGACAACGAGGACGGCGAACCGAATGAAAAGCCCGGGGTTCATGTTCGCGCTGCAGGGTCCGCCTGCATCGCTTCCAGCGCCTGAACGGGCATCGCGGGTGGAACAGCCAAGCCCTTGCGAGTCATCCGCTGAAGCCCGGCCCGATGCGCTGCAAGATCGACAAGTTCCGCAACCCGCGATTTCAGGGCGCGAGCACGCGAAGCGAGAAAAACCAGAAAGAGCGAGAACGGAAGGAGCGACCAAAGATCAAGATGTGAAGTGTGCAGCTGCCGGTAAATCACAATGCTGAGAGCAACGAGGCTGATGATTATCGTGCTGGTGACAAATCGGCTTCGAAGACGAACGCGGGTCAGTCGTTTTCCGCCACCGTGGTCCTCGGTCACTGTTTGAAGCACCGTGCTCCACCAAAAATTTCCGTAGATTTGTATGTCCCATTCTTTCCAGCCGGTATCGATTGAGTAGCGCCAGCCTTCTTCTTCCAGCAATTGGAAAATTGCGCCGAGCAAATGATGACGATCCCGGCCTTCTTCGCTCCAAAAAACGCGGCGGCGCAACCCGCGACCCATTGCGCCGGGTGGCAACTGTTCGTGCGCGCTAATGACGCCTCGCGGCGTTCGTTTGAAATGGAGCCAGGTAAAATAGCGTGAAAATCCGCGAACGAGCGGTTGAACAAATGCCAGACACATCACGAGCAACCGCGCCGGCACCGTGTCGAACTTCGGCTCAATCCGCGCACGAACCATGTAGGAAAGCGCGACGGTGAGAGTTCCGCCGAGCATCAGATAGGGCACAATTCGCAGCGCCGGCAAAAAAATGCCCAACCCAAAAAGAAACAGCGTCAGCGCGAACCATTCGATGCTGCTGAGATACGCGGCGATGTCCGATTGCGGAGTCGCATACATCGATTGGAAAAATCCCTCGCCGAAAATTCCGTGGTAAATGACCGGACGATTAATGAACCAGCTGAAGCGCGGCGCGCCGTAAATTTGTCCTCGCCATTTTGCAGTGCCAGTCGGTCCGAAGAAAATCAAGTGCTTGAAACGCAGAAGCGATTCCGCTTCTCCGTAGCCTTCCTGTTGTTTCAAGAATTCGCGCAACGTGAAGCGGCGGTGATGCCAGACGATCGCGGTGGGACTAAACGAGATAACGAAGCCCGCTTGTTGAAGTCGCCAGCAAAAATCGACGTCGTCCCCGGCTTTGAGGTATTCAGGATCGAAACCGCCGACGTTCTCGAACGCCCACCGGTAAAACGCCATGTTACAGCCGGGAATGTGTTCAGCCACCGTGTCTGTCAGCAAAACATGGCTCGGTCCGCCGGGCGCGCCGGCGACAACGGCCTGGATCGCGTTCCTCGCCGGAGGGCTCACGTTCGGTCCGCCAACGCCGGCGTAATCACCGCTGGTAAGCGTGCCGATCAAATAATAAAGCCAATCGGGATCGGCCATGCAGTCCGAATCGGTGTAGGCAAACACATCGCCTTTGGCAGCGGCCGCGCCGGTGTTGCGGGCGTGACTCAAGCCGTGATTGGTTTGATGAATGTAGCGGACGCTCGGGAATTGAGCGGCGATTTCCTCGGTGTTGTCCGTGGAACCGTCGTCGACCAGAATCACTTCGTAATTCGGATAATTGATCTTGCCTAACGACTCGAGACAACGGGCAAGGGTGCGCCCGCCGTTGTAAGAACAAACAATCACCGAAACAACCGGCGCTTTGGCGAGAGCGCGATGCGGAAGGGTGGAATTGTCCTGGCCGAATTTTTCTTTCAGCGAGTAAAACGATTTCTTCGGCTGACGATCGCGCGTGACGATGCCAAAAGCCCAGTCGGGCACGTCCTGCCCGCCGGTAAACCATTCGTCAGTCCAGGAGAACAAAATCGTTCCGGCCAGACCGCATTTAGCGACGCTCTCAATATGCCATCCGAGCATTTCCGCCTGTTCGTCCTGTGAATGGCGGATCGTGTCCATGCCGAACTCGCCGAGGATGAGCGGACGTTCCTCAGTCAGATTTTGCAGCCTCAGGAGGTAACGCTCGAAGTCGCGCTGATTGTGGAGATAAACATTGAAGCAAAAGAAATCGACGTTTTGCGGCAACAGATATTCCGTGGGCGGAAAAGTGGCGTAGGAAAACAAAACTTCGGGATCGACCGCGCGTCCGATGCGCACCAGATGTTCGACAAACTCAATCACCTGCCGGACGCCGAGCCAGCGGACCATCGTGCTCGAGATTTCGTTGCCGACCAGATAACCCAGAACTGCCGGCTTGCCGGCGTATCTTTTTACCGTCGTGCGCACCATTCGCGTAATCTGGTCGCGCACTTTTTTCACGCGCAGAAACTCGATATGCTTTTCCCACGGAACGGTAATTAAGACCCGCATTCCGGCGGCGGCGCATTTCTCGAGAAACCAATCCGGAGGCGCATGATAAACCCGCAGAACGTTCAAGCCGATCTCGCGCATCAATCGAACGTCGACCTCCACCTGCTCCGGTCGCCCAAACTGGTCGCCGTTCGCGTCGGGCGTGAACGGACCATACGTCGCCCCTTTGATGAAAAACTTGCGGTCGCCTTCGAAGAAAAATTTCGAGGCAGTGCGAATGCGCGTTTGAATCGGATTAGTCATAACGAACGCAGGACCTCGCCGACAATCTCGGCGGTGCGCGCGATGTCATCCGTGGTGTGGGCCGTAGAAATGAATCCTGTTTCAAATTGCGATGGCGCAAAATAAACTCCACGTTCGAGACAGGCGTGGAAAAACTTCGCGAAATTCTTCAAGTCGCTGCGTTTTGCGCCGGCCAGATCGACGATCGGTTCGGGGGCGAAAAACAAACAGAACATGGAGCCGATTCGGTGAAACGTGGTGTCGGTGTTCTCGTTTGAAATTGCGTTCCGGGTGAGTCGTTCCAATTGCGCGCCGAGCTTCTCGAGAACCTTCCAACCATCGATTCGTTCAAGTTCGCGCAATTGCGCAAGTCCCGCCGCCATCGCCAGGGGGTTTCCGGAAAGCGTTCCAGCCTGATAAACCGGGCCGTCCGGGGACAGCCGATCCATGATTTGGCCGCGACCGCCGAACGCCCCGACCGGCAAACCACCGCCGATCACTTTCCCAAGCACGGTCAAGTCGGGTTTGATTCCAAAAATCTCCTGAGCACCGCCGCGCGCGACGCGGAAGCCGGTCATCACCTCGTCGAAAATCAAAAGCGCGCCATGTTTTTCGCATTCATCGCGTAAACTCGCCAGGAAATCATTGTTCGGGAAGTAAAGCCCCGCGTTAGCAGGAATCGGCTCGAGAATAATTGCCGCGATCTCGTTTTTGTTTTCGGAAAATGTTTTCCGAACAAGATCGACGTTATTGAAGGGCAGGGAAATCGTGAGATCGGCGAACGCTTTCGGAACGCCCGCGCTGTCGGGTCGCCCGTGGGTAAGAGCGCCGCTGCCCGCCTGGACCAAAAGCGAATCCGCGTGTCCATGATAGCAGCCGTCGAACTTGATGATCTTGTCGCGGCCGGTAAATGCGCGCGCCAGCCGAAGGCACGACATCGCGGCCTCGGTTCCGCTGTTGACCATTCGAACTTTCTCAATGGACGGCATCCATCGGCAGATGAGCTCCGCCAATTCGGCCTCGAACGGATTTGGAATTCCAAAACTCAGACCCCGAGTCGCTACGTCGCGGACGGCATCGACGACAACTTTCGGTGCGTGACCAAGAATCGCCGGACCCCAGCTGCCGACGTAATCGATGTATTCTTTGCCATCGACATCCCAAATCCTTGCGCCCGCCGCACGCTCAACGAAAAACGGTTCGCCGCCGACGTTGCGAAGCGCACGCACCGGCGAATTAACCCCGCCGGGAATCCGCTTTTGAGCGCGGGCAAAAAGTTGACTGGAACGGCGAGTCACGCGCCGAAGATAATCATTAAATCGTTAAATCGCTAAATCGTTAAATGAATGAGGCGGGGGCGGGAATCGAACCCGCGAATCGATTCCGCACGCGGAATCTATCCCCTTCCGCTCTCGAAACTGACGAGTGAGAACAACATTGACATCCCTGGATGTTCTCACTATTGTTCTCACAAGATGGCTTCCCTGTGGAGACGACCGCGATCGCCGTATTGGGTTTGCTGCTATACAAACGCGAACAACCTTCGCTGCAAGAAATCAACCAAGCAGACTGACCGCAAAAAGGCGTGGCAAGTCTGCCTCGCGATTGAGCAAGCGGAAAGCGAAGCGAGAAACGGCGTGCTGACCGAGAAAAGAGCGAAAAAGATCATTGGGGAAATTCTTGAACGCACGACAGGCGAGTCGCTGCGCACTTACAAGGTAAAAGAGTGGCTCATGCAATGGCTCGATATGAAAGGACAGGTGCGTGCGACCAAGACAATGGATCGCTACCGGCAAGTGATACGGGATTTCGTCGCTTCACTTGGCGCACAACGGGCAAATCTCGGCTTGGCCCATATCACCCCAAAAGATATTCTTGCTTACCGGGATTCGCTTATTGCAGCCGGTAGAACCGCTCGCACGGCTAATTTATCGACGAAGGTAGTAAGCGCTGCCTTTAACGCAGCAGTCAGGCAACACCTCATTGACAGCAATCCTGCGACCGCACTTGAGAGCCTGCCAGTGAAAGGCGGAGAACGTGGGACCTTCACCTTGGAGCAAGTGTCGAAACTTGTGGGGACGGCTGATGGCGACTGGCGCGGGGCAATCTTGTTTGGATACTACACTGGCGCGCGACTCGGAGATGTGGCCACCATGCGATGGAATGCGATTGACTGGGAACGCAAGCTTATCCAATTTACGCCGAGCAAAACGAAGAAGCCTGCCACGATTCCGCTGCATCCCCGGCTTGAGCGCGAACTTTTGAAGAGACCAGGGGTTGGGACCGCGTTCTTGTTCCCGTCGCTCGCGGGAAAAGAGACGGGCGGCAGGTTCGGCTTGAGTGGACGATTCGGGGCGATCATGGAAAAAGCCGGCATTCAAGGGAAGCGGACGCACACTGGGAGTGGCCGAACTTTTTCAAATCTAACGTTCCATAGCCTTCGGCACTCGTTCAACAGCGCGATGGCAAACGCAGGTGTCGCCGAAGAAGTGCGAATGAAGCTAACTGGTCATTCGACGCGAGACGTGCATATGAAGTACACACACCACGAGCTTGAGCCTTTGCGAGCGGCAATAGCAGCCATTCCGAGCATCGGCGGCGAGCAGTAGAAATGAAGAAACCGCCGGGCAATCGTGAACCAGCGGCGAAAGTCAAAAAGGCAAAGGCTGATAGAACACAGAAGGCGAATGTTCCGAAGCTGTTCCCGGCAGTCCCATTTCACCTTCCCGGCCATTCTTGGATTCCCACGAACTGGCTTGGTAATTTCCCGGCCGAGAACGTCATTCGGACTTTCGGGGATTTGGCTCTGGTTCGCCGACCTGGAAAGAGACAGCGAATGTTTACCAAGCCGAAAGAAGGCGAAGAGGCAGCTTGTGCTTGGTCACAAGAACGGTCCCAACAAGAAATTCAGAAATTTCTTACTATTGACCAAGACATTGAGGCATCTCTTTTCGCCCGAGCGAAGCGAAAAAAATCTGGTGCACGGCCAATGGCCCTTAAGGCGCAGGACTTAATCGCAGAACTATTCGTAGCAGCTAGGGAAGGCAATGAAGAGGCGGCTTCGTCCGTGGCGAGTGTCTTGCAAGAGGGAGTGATTCAGTTGACGGATCTCGCGAAAGCCAATCCAAAGGTACTTCAGCCCGCAGCTCGAATGAGCTGGAAATGGCCGGTCATGAAATCGCGCCATCCGCTGATCTCGGATGAGCACGAGACAATGTTTGGGGCGTTAAATCTCGGCTACGATTTGCCATTCTACTTTGATCGCTGGAGCAAGTGGAGGGCTGATGAGTTCACCGAGATTGCACTGGGCCTACTGAACTATGTATGGCACAGCCGAAAGGAAAACTGCGGTCTGTACGATTATCAACGGATTGGGGAACTCGCGGATGGCCTGCCGGAATTTCGGAGGGGACCAGATGCGAACAAATGGTGGGAGCTTGCCGAGGCCCACCTCCTCTTCACATATCCCAAACCTGAGACGATTCGAGAATTCACCGACCTGGTGAGATTGAAGCGCCGGACTCCCAGCCGCGTGCGTGACAGAATTCTGGAGCGGATCAAGCAGCATTTCCTGAATTTCGCGCGACCATAGAAATACCCAAGTTGAAGGCTTTGCTTGGGTAAAACAGCGCATGTGAAACTCTGCGCATGTTCGAGACCAATACTTTTGCAGGGAGCGACGCTGGCCGGACAACTGCCAAGGCCGAAGCAGCACCCGCCCATGATGCCGAATTTTGTGATTGCCAAGGCGCCTTCCTTCGATTCGGACTGAAGCGGTCCCTTCTTTACAATCTTTTCGGACAAGGGCTTATCAAAGGTGTTTCGTTGCGGAGGCGCGGAACAACCAGAGGCAAGCGGCTTTGGAACGTCGATTCGATCAGAGCTTACCTCAACTCGCAAATGAAAATGGAGGCGTAATGACATATGTCCAGAGTCTCAAAAACTGAGCTGCAAATAAATTTGCAGCGTTTTCAACCGTTGAAACCGCTACCGAATAAGCTACCAATCGGATCTTGGACTTCTCCGATGGCGAGTTTTTCAACATTGCTTGCTTTTACGGTCCGGTTTTGGCCGAGAGCTAAGCGCAGCCCGCATTCCCGAATTCATAAACACAAAGACGATCTGGTTCGCGTAAACAAAGTTCGACGGTCTAGTCGCAAATGTTGAATGTTTAGATACGACCCCAACTCTGTTTCCTTGGCGGGCTCGATTATGCAGCTGCTGCTCAACGAATCCGATGTACGCGACTCAGCTATTCGGAGAAGACTAGCCGCACCCTGATCGCGGAAATGTCAAATGTTTAGATGTGACCCCGTTGCTTCTACCCCACGGTTAGCTAGCGTGCTCGGTTACCCAAGGAAACGTAACCGCATTGCCCGGCTCACATGCGCCTGGAGCGGATCTTCGCCCGGCAACGCTCTAAGTATCGACCTGCCACTACTGAGAGCCGTCACGGCGGCCCCATTGCCCCTAACCACCTCCGAGGTCTCACCGTGCGACGGCTTGATCAGGTCTGGGCCACCGATGCCACTTGCGTGCTCACCGGGCAAGGCTGGTTGTATCTGGTTGCAGTCCTGGACTTGTTCTCCCGACGTGTTGTCGGTTGGACCATGAGCCAACTGCTCGATGCTCCACTTGTCATCGCCGCCCTGCGCATGCCTTTAAGCCAACGTCGACCGATCAAATCTCTCATCATTCACTCCGATCAGGGCAGACAATTTGCCAGCGCAGCTTACCGCCAGGTAGTCACTCAACACGGCCTAACAGCTTCCATGGCTCGCAAAGGTAACTGTTACGATAACGCTTTTATTGAGAGCTTCTTCAGCAGCCTCAAATATGAACTGGTTCACCACTACCGCTTCGCCACCCTATCCGAAGCTCGTACTACCATCTTCAATTACATCGAAACCTTCTACAACCGCACCACACTACACTCCAGTATTGACTACCAAAGCCCTATCAATTTTGAATCCAAACAAACCTAAATTATCCTTACCCAACTGTCCGACAAAACAGGGCAATCCCAAATTTGACCCCGTCTGTTTTTTGGCGCAGGTGCGATGCTACCGGGCTTATCCTCTATTTGACCGGCCGGAATTCGGTTACGTCCAGAATAGCAGCTGACCAAAGATTGCCATATTTCCGGAGAGCTTGACCTTTTTTGCTGGGAGTATAGTGAAACGTACCGACGAGACGCGCACGACGACCAGCGATAGAATCAACGGCGGGAGGATTACGAAATTCAACCCAAACGCTGCGTAAAATATCGAACCGTTTTGCAGCGTCGCGCGTACTGAAGAGGCAGCTTGTTTCTGTGGCGGCGACATAATAACCTATGACAGCCACGCGACGGCCTTCAAATTGCTGCGGGTTCGCGAGAAGCTCTCCGACCTGAATGTCTCGCGCTGTCGATGTGGAAATGGACAACAGACAAACGATCGCGAACGCGCCGTTTGCTATCCACCGAGGTCCAATCCGTCCACGGCCGAACGAGCCGAAGCTTACTGTAGACCGGCGTAAATGTTTCATAGGGAATATTTCACCACCGTCATTGAATACCTTTTCATTAATTTGGATGGTAAGGAAACCAATTCGTGTCCGGTTTACCCTTCAAGTCATAATAGCGCCTCCATCCTCGAAAGTATAAATCGTATCCACCGCCGTGGCCTTCTCTGTTCTTCATGACTGGATAACGATCCCCTAAGTTTCCGTCTCGAGGGCTAAAGCTAGAATCGCCCGGTTGATGCGCATGTCCGAATATCCGGGGCGTACCGCCGTCGGGAATCGCAGCGGCATAGTTTTCCTTGAATATGTCTCGTCCCCCAAGGGAACCAATTCTGGTACCTCTGATCGGATCCGTAAAGTGTTGGCCCTTTGCATCTGAGTAACTAGCAACACCGTAAGGATACTGCTCTGGGTCCTTGGTCATTGCCCTTACAGAAGCGTCAGTTGCGATCATGCCTTCCTTCACAATTTTAGGGTCAAGCTGTGGTCCCTTGCGTGAATCTCCGCTGCTATTCTGCGCGTAAGTATTTCCATCCCTGGCAGCTTGTTCGATGGCTTTTCCAACCTCGATGCCAAAAGCGTCTTTCACCGCGTCGCGGAGGTTTATTCGTCCTACGTTGAGCAGCTGACCCATTAAATCTCCGCGCTCGGAGAGCTGCTGCACTTGCGCGGTGAAATCTGGCTGGCCTTCGACCTGACTCGTAAGCCCCATCGGATCGGTTCGATTTGCCCAATCGTTACCGCAGTAGCGGTAGAGATTTGAAGCATCACCTTTGAACCCAGTAGGATCAGGTTGGAGGAAGCGTCCGATGTCGGGCGACATGAAGCGGTTGCGATCGTCGTAAAGACCGATTTCCGGAATCCAGCGTTGGCCAGTAAATAGATCTCTCGCGACTGGTGTCGCCCCTTGCTGGAACACACCAGCCGAGTTATACACCTGCGGTTTGCCGTAGACGCCGTATTGATACGATTCGATCAACGCACCATTTGAGCCGGCGATGTGCGATGTCGATCCAAGCTCGTCCTGATAATAGTAGATGTTGTTACCGACCAGAGTCTTCACCAAGCCATGATAGCCGTGGACGTAACCTTGCACGCGAGCACCTGTGTTGTCGTATTCTTCAAGTATTGCCCAGTCACCGTCCCACACCGTGAAGATCGTGGTCGTGGTCTGCTGGGCGGTCATAAAGGCTGATCCTGTAGGCGCTGACTGGCTATTGAGGCTGGCATTACTAACACTCATTGTCCCGATCGTTAACGACTTGGATTGCGTCCAAGCGGACCGTACCGGCACCGTTTCGTACTGGCGGACGTTGTTGGTCATACTAGCAGTAATGATGGTCGGCTGGGAGATTATGGACATCAACCGTATTAGGGTCAGGCTATCAGAGCGAGGGTCGTTACTATGCTTCGACACATAGCTTGTCACATTGGAGTCAGCCATCCCCGATTCATACGCAATTGCTTGGAATGTTGTGTCAGCGGCGCTTGGCGCCATTAATGGTCCGCTGTAAACTTGCGTCGGTCCAGTAGCGCTACCCGCGGTGTGAGTAGGAGTTGTCCCGCCAATAGTGCTGCTTGGACCGCATCCACGGCCGCACGGAGTGGGCGTTGGTGTGGGTGTGGGTGTTGGCGTCGATGCAGGTGTAGGTGTTGGCGTAGGCGTGGGTGTTGCGGTGGGAGTTGCAGTCGGCGTGGCGGTCGGTGTCGGTGTAGGTGTGGGAGTCGGGCTTGCACCGCATCCACGTCCACACGGTGTCGGAGTTGGTGTTCCCACCGGCGTCGCTGTCGGCGTTGGAGTAGGGGTTGCTGTTGACGTAGGAGTGGGCGTGGGAGTGGGAGGCGGTGTTGCCGTAGGCGTAGGGGACGGTGTCGGTGTCGGTCCGGGCGCGGTCACCACGCGTGCGACCTGCCGGTTCAACCCGTCGTAATAGAACTTCGCATCTGTCCCAGTGCTGCTGTTAAGCGCTTCGCGCAGGCGGTCTTGCGCGTCGTAGGTGTAACTCCAGCCATTGTAGGTCTGAAGATTTCCGTTGTTATCGTAGCCCAACGACGCGCCGTTGTAGGTGGTGTACTGGTTTAAACTATTAACCTGAAATGTGCCGCCGCCATTGCCATTTAGTAATAGTGATTTTTGATTGCCGCATCCGTCAAAAGTCATGTTCGTATCAACAGCCGGGGTCGTAATCGTGCCGTTAGTCAGATTAACAGCTCCGTTCTGGGCAAACCGCTTTACTTCCTGCGTTAGGTCATATTCGTAGACGTCTCCATTGCCTGAATCTCGCTGAACTGCCAGAATATCGTTCACGCTATTGTAACCGTAATCGAAGCGCTTCGATGCGCCGTTTAATGCGTGCGCGACAGCAGTGTCGCGATTCGCCGCGTCGACCGTGTAAGCGGTTGAGGTACCATTATCAAGCGAGCGGCTAGTGATGTTGCCTGCTGGATCAAATACATAGCTGACAAGCGAGTTCGTCTGGCCATCCAGTTTAATGTCGGCGACCTCGTTCCGCTGGGTATAGTCATAATCGAATTTCGCGCCGCTCGGATACTGGACCGATGCGCGGTTGCGATCGGGATCATAGGTATAGGTCACGAAACGATGGACATTATCGCCAACGCCTGCCGCGGTGACCCACTCTTCCTGCGATTTCAGCGTATTGTCATCGTAATATTGGAACTTGATGTAGGCGTAATCGTTCCAGATGTCGGTCTTTCGCGAAGCCAGGTCGTAGAGGGTGGATTGGTGAGTGGTGCCATCCGTCCAGGTAAAGTTTGTCTGCCGATTTCTGTTGTCGTAGCTGAACGCTTGTGTGGCCGTAGCGCGATTGGTGTACGTCTGTACGTTTCCCGCGGCATCGTAGGTATGGATCTCGGTCTTGCTGGTCGGCGGGGGGTAGGTCAGCTGAGTTGGCCGGTTCATTGGATCGTAATCGTAGTCGTACACGTTGCCGTCTTCGTCCGTATGCGTGTCGAGGTTCCCCGCCGCGTCGTAGGTAGAAAATGTATCGTCAACAATGGTTGACTCTCGATGGACGCGCTGATGCCGCAACCGGTTCATCGCGTCATACTGAAGAAACTCGATCAGCTCACCGTTGGCGTGCGTTTCTGTTAATTTATTGCCATGCACGTCGAAAGTGCAACTTGTGGTGTGGACGAGAGGATCTGTCACCGAGATTTGGCGGTCGCGGACATCGTACGTATAAGTCGTCGTAGGCGATGGCGCGGTGTTAGTAGGGGGACTGATCATTGACGTGAGCAGCCCGATGTTTGTACTGCCATCGGCCCGTAGAGTCCCAGCGTCGTAAATATACTGCGTTGTCGCGGCGTCGGTAGAACTGTTCGGCGCTACATGGACAAAGGTCTTCCGCCAGTTCGGGTCGTATTCGAATGTTGTGTACTTTCCGCTTGGGAGCGTCGTTTTGAATGGGAGCTTCGATGTGGTGATGTAGCTACTGCTTTGATTCGTCGGTGTGTAATCCTGTGCGGTCGTATGCATTAACGGATCGGCTGTAGTGAGAACTCGTCCGTAATCGTCGTAGGTGTTGGAGGTCGGATGTCCAAGTTCGTCTGTCGTGGTAAGTAAATCGCCGTATTGATTGTATGTGTTCGTGACGATGGACCCGTCCGTGTGGGTAATTTTGGTAACAAGTCCGCGACTTGCGACTGGCGTTGTGGTCTCAACGCCATTAACGAATGTGTGATCGTACTCGTATGTTTCTGTCTGTTGCAAACCGGACGCGTTCGGCGGATGCGTTACCGTTTCGAGCCGGTCGGTCCAAGGTCCGCTTGTGTAGTAGGTATAGTAAGTCGTATGAGCTGGATCGCCGGGCCCCGAACCGGTTGCGTCGGTGTAGGTCGTTTTCAAACCGCGAGTGTCGTACGCAAAATATTCCGTCCCGCCGTTGGTCAGCCGGTGAGTCAGAACTTCACCAAAAGGGTTGTAGGTGAATGTTTCGGACGACGCCGGCTCATCCGCATCGTTCGGATAATCTTTTTCGATAATTCGGTAATTCCCATCGCGTTTATAAACGGTGGTATGAAACAGCTCGTCGGTTCTGCTGGCGAGATACCAAGGCGCGCTTTCGGCATCGTGCGTGGTGGTAGGCCAGAACGTCTGCTGAATAGTACTTAGATCCGGATGCGTGATCGTCGTTATTCCCCAGCTGCCGGTTTGCCGCGTGTACTGGGTAACGTGGCCGTTTGGATCTTTAACCGCAGTGATAAAGCCCGCTGAGGATTGTGTGGCATCTGTTCCGTAACTAAGTGTTGTTGTGTGGGGGGGGTTCGAAAAATCAGTAAAGCTCGCCATCTTTCCGTCGAGTGGCGCTGGCGTCGGACATGGGGGGCCATCTGGTGGCGGGCAATCCTTGCACCCTTGAGCTTTGTTGTAACTAAAAGAGCGTTGGGCACCGTCGCCGCGCGTCTCTGTTGGTTGAGCTCCTATGTTTGCGATGCTCGAGACCATTTCCCCCAACGTGCCATCCGGTTTAAGACGACTTTCCTTGACGATCCGCGTCTGATTGGCCCCGGGATCATAGGTGTACGCAATGCGGCGCATTGGTCCGGCATAGCGCACGTCGTCAGCAGTCGCCACAACCGCAGCGTGGTATTTACTGCGAATGTAGGGGGAACTGCAGACGGGCGGACCTTGATATGCAGCATCGAAGTAGGTGTAATGAGCCGACGTACCGTCGCTGTACGCGACATCAGTCAGCACTGGAACATTGACAGGCCCGCTACTCCAGTGCAGTGTAAATGGTTTCCAAGTGTAACTCACCGATTGCAGCGCCGGATGACCAGCTATCCCATCGAACGCCTGAACCTGGATCACAAATCCATTGGCGTTGTAATTGACCTGTAGATAGCGCCCTCCAGGCTCGCTAATCGTGGTTACCGTACTGGAGCCAGTCCCAGTTGTGGATATTGTCAATGCCTGTCCATAGGGATCAATGACTTGGCCATTGCCGTTATTCGCGGTAACTGTGCCGCCATCAGGCAGACGGAGTCCCGTGCTGTCAAAGAACTCTTCTACTCCGTAGATGTCATTGGGGCCAATGTTAATGACTCGGCCGTCAGGCATGTTGTAACCAGTTTGATCTCCGACTGTCCAGTACTTGTAGTCGATATACGAAAACTTCCACGCCGCTCCCGTGGGGAAATTGTCTTGCCAAGTTATATGACTGTTCCAGTAGCGGGTCCATTTTAATGGATAGGCTCCGACACTTCCCGGAACAACAATGTCATCAATCTGCCGATGCCCGTTCCCGGTGTATGGATCGTAATTTCCGGCCGTTGTGATGTTGCCATTAAAGGCTCCAGCAACGCCTGTTGGGTTATCGTCGCCTTGTTCGCCACCGAAAACGTTTGACTGCGTGCAAACAGCCACAGCAAACAATGCGAAAATCAGTTTCAGTTTCATAGCCACCTTTTGTTGAATTTCCGGACGCGCTTCAGAAGGCGTCTGGTTATCAAGCGGCTTAATGATAACGGCCGCCGGCAGCAGTGATTCATCTTGCCGGGTTGGGGAGACAGCCGCCGCCGAGTATTGCCTTGCAACGGGAATTGTTCCTGGGTTCATGCTCCCCGATTTGTGATCAGTGGCCAGGCCTTTTGCCAGCGAAACAGTTAAGGAACAGTTAAAACAGTGCTTGGACAGTTATGGAGAGCCGTAGAACAGTTTTGACACATGCGAGGCTCAATCTGACACTACGAACCGACCCGAATAAGGACTCCGCGGTGGCGCAATGCTGACTCGTTTTAGGATGTCGCCACTCACCATGAGACCCCGATGTGGGGTTAAACAGTTACCTACTCGCGTCGGTATTCAGGTCTCCAAGCAGCAACGGGCGACTCGGAACTTAAATTCAATTGCTGGGTGAGGCAAAGCCTGGCATGTCTCGGCTTCGTTAGCGGGATTGTCGATCCTGGATCGGTGACACGAAAGCACGCGGGCTCACGCGGCACGCTTGACCCAGCGCTACCAAACTAAGCAACCGAAATAACTCCGAAGAAAAAGATCGCCGCCTCCGCAAACCTCTTCAAGGGCAAGTTTGGGAGACGGCGTTTTTAATTCCCCCCAGAACTAGGAACTTATCATAAAAAGAATTGGCCGCGGTTTGCAAGCGCTTGGTTCGATAGCTTTTGCGAACTATCGCTCTTAACCATTCGTTTAGCGATTTATCCAACCCCCCTAAGTAGATAACTTTTACACGAATCGCCACCGCGCGGGGTTGAACCAACTTTCGGCGTGTTTTTACGTGCCACAATTAAGGTGCGGCACCCTAATTAATTCGGCGCTGACGCAGAGAAATTTCGCGTGAAAGAAAAAAGAAACGCGTCGCAGCGAAGGAAAAAAATTGCGTTTCCGACGCGTTACCGTCGCTCTCTGGTGCCGGCGCGAACCGAAATCGTTTTCGAGCCCCCACATTAGATCGTAGTACTTCTGCAAGATGATTCCTCTGATTTCGTTGTCTTTTTATTGTGACTTTGGGGGCTAACCGGCTCTTTCCCTATCGTGGCGGAAGGGGTGGGATTACCCGCCACCGTCGGTAAAGCGTTGAAAATCAAAGAGCGTTTTCGCCGCCATGTGTGCAAGGTGTATCGCTGAAGTGTGACAGTGAGCAAGGCGAAAAGTTTTCCAGAATTGCGCGTTGAGCTAAGTAATCGGTGACAAAAGTCGCTGCGCAAAAAACAAGGTCGGATAAAAACACCTATGAGATTCCCGCAACCGTTTAGCGCTGACTGGGTTTAGGCGCGGGGAAAATTTGCGTCAGATTGCTCCGTTCCCTAGCTGCTGCGCTCCGATTCGCACGTCATTTCTACGCTGTTCTTAAGCAAGTTTGTCGCGATTTCCTGTTTTCTTGCTCATTCTACGACTGGCCCGTTTTGAAACAGCGAAAAATGTTTTCAAAATGGTTCCGATTTCAAGCACTGATTTGGATTGAATTCCTTGCGATAGATGAGTAAACGACTTGCTTCCGCAAACTAGAAAGACTCCATGAGCGATACCAAACAGGATACAGGGAACGCAAAAGTCGCCAGTGCGCTTACACCAGCAGAACGTATCGGATTAACCCATGGCGACGAATACAAGATGTTGCGAGAGGAAATAATGCTTCGCATCAAAGCAACTCATCAGACTGAGCTTTTTGGTGCTATCGGCGTTGGACTGGTTTATTCGTGGTTGATCACACATAAGGACAAGATGCCATCTTCCATTTGGTGGTTGGGCCCTGTTGTGGTTGCCCTTTGCGGGATCAGTAACTGGGTAAATGTGTTTGAAATGAAGCGTATCGGAGCCTACTTGGCGCAAATTGAAGACGTGGCGTTTGCCCAAGATGGGAAATTAACCGGTTGGGAACACCGACAACGCATTCAAAGCCTTGCGGTAAATTTACATCTCGCTCTTTCAGTGGGTATTTGGGTGCTGGGTCTTGTAGCGACAATTTGGGCAACATTGATCTTAAGAGGATCCTAAGTCGTCTCGCGTTCCGCGATTCGCATCCAACCAGTAGCAATGTGCGAAAGTCTTTTCAAAAAGACCGTACGAGTTTGGAAGCACTTCGCGCACGGCTAAATCGGTCGAGAATTTCGAGTGACACGCAACACTCTGGCAAATGACAAAGCAAGTCGCGCCTGGCGAGGAATGGGCATCCATCAATGCAGGAGCCGACTATTTTACGAAACAATAACCAGAGAGCGGGCGGGGCGGCCAAAACTTCTCGAAAACAGAAATCGAAGAGATCTTAACGGCCGACTCGGTTACTGAAGAGCATGATTTTCTCCTTAACCTGTCGTCTTCGGCACGAACGCCTCTGATGGTGGCGCTTGTCGGTCTACTGGCAACCGTTTTCGCTGGCATGCTGCAAAGTTACTTTCAAACCCGAGCCGCGAGAGAATTAGAACGACAACGCTTTGAAGCAGCACTAATCCAGAAAGCAGTTGAAACGGCCAATGCCGATGAAGGCGCTAGACGACTACAGTTTCTCGTTAGTTCTTATTCATCAACCAACAATTTCTCTAGTTCTTCCTTCGTTGGAGATTTAATCTGACTTTGGTACTTCGCCAGAAAATTGGTAATAAAACCCTTCACATCCCGATCTCCTCGCACTCTTCGGACTTGTGGATTGTTGAGAATCGCGTACGCTAACCGATCAACAAGTAGTTGGTTGAGATGTGAAAGGTCTGAGAACTCGGCGATTATCGAATGAGTCGTGGCAAAGTTTGGGCTCTTTTCCAAGCTCTCGACCATAAGTGTTCGTTCGATCTCGATAGCGCTAGCAGCGTCGGGGAAATGAGCAGCCAAGAATTGCGACGCACGTCTCCAAAGTTTCACTTTGCCTTGCTTTTTGTTGCTCCATTCGGCGTTCAAGTACGGATTGATCTCATTCTGATTTGCTTCACTCGCAAAATCGACGTCGATGGAAATAACATGCAGCTCTGCGCGTGCAGGAACAGATTTCAGTAATGCAACCCACGAGAGCCGATCTCCTATCTGGTCCTGCTTTCCTGGAGGTGTATGTCGAAGCGCTCGCTCGTGAGCTTCGGTAAAAATTTTCCCCGATGTGTCGATCTCAGTGGCCAAACTAAAAAGCATTCGGACCTCCTTGTCTGCCGCCGTTTTCTCATCTGTCACCTCACGCCTGACCCGAGCGACAATTTCTGCTTTGTGCTTCTCCATCTCACTCGCTAATCCTCTCAACTTCTCGAATCCCTGGTCTTCGTTAATCAGGCGCGGCACGGATCCAAAACCTAGTGATTTTTCGAATTCGCGGAGCGCTGCAGCAATCGATCCCTCGCGATTTTTCCAAAACTCTCGCTTCACTTGATCTGGGAGCCACAACTTACCTTGGCCCGTTTTGATAATTGCGGCAATCTTCGCTAACTCTAGGAGCGCGTCGGGCGACGCTTCGTAGAAACTCAGGAAGACATTTGCATCGATGAAAATGTCCATCCAGTTATCCCTTTACCAAGCTCATTTGAAGGTGGCCTTGAACCCCAAACTAGGGCTGCAATGAAATCGAGTTTCCCCACTCAACAGCAAATAACATGCGCGAAGTGCCCTCCACTGCTGATCCTCGCAGGTGAGTCATGGCTGAGTTGTCCGCATCCAAGTACCGAGGATAACAACAGCATCGTAAACTGCATTTCCATTGTTGCTGCCGCCTGTTCCCGGGCGATCGCGGTTTTCAACTCGGGGAGGATCGTCTTTATAGATCCCGCATCCGGCAGGCACATAATAGACTCGGAAGCATACTGCCGCACGTCCGATTCATTATTTCCGGCGAGTTGCACAAGCAGGCTGGCGTCCTCCGACTTCGTAATCGAAACCGGCTCAGTCAAAGTAACTAGATATCAAATATTTATATCCAATTTCGGCCAGGAAAAATCATCGAGTGAGAACGAAAGTGAGAACAGATTTGCCAATGTTCAGCCATGTTCATCGTTGTCACCGACGCGCCGCAGCTGCCAATGCGAGTCAATCGCGTATGTGCGAAACGTGTGCGAAATTTTTTAGGATGCTGCGCGCGCAAACACCGAAAGTTGGTTCAACCCCGCGTCGGGGCGGCCTGCCGTGAAAGCTATCTATATGGGGGATGCTAATCGCCGGAGGGCTGAGAAAACACTAATTGTTTGCTGAGTGCACGCTGCCTCCCCCAGGTTCAGATTTCGTGGAAATACTTTACTTGATCGCGCCGTGAGAATTCGTTCTCTCTTGCTCGCGCTCCCGCATTTTTTCCTTTGTTTATTCCAGCGCTCAGAGCGTTTTCGTGGGTGATGAACAAAAAAGTAGTTTCTGCGGGAGATTAACTCTTAGGGCGGGCTTGCGAAGGACAGCTATTGAGGGGAAAAGTTAGTTGCAGAAAGCTTACTAACTCATTATTCACACCGCATGGACTTATCGCTTAAATCGTTGGAACAAGCAGTTTCGATCCGTCGACAAATAGATGCGCTTCACAAACGTCTGGCGTCAATTTTTGGAACCATCTCCTCAGGACCGCGAACACGCGGAGGCCGCCGGAAGATGCCGGCTGCAGCCCGCGCCAGAATTAGCGCAGCCATGCGGGCTCGCTGGGCCAAGAAAAAGGCAAAGACGGCAACCGCAAAGAGGAAGGGCGGGATTTCGGCGGCGGGAAGGAAAAGGCTCTCCCAAATTATGAAAGCCCGGTGGGCAGCACGGAAAAGAGCGGCCGGGAAAAAGTAAATTCGCTAGGATGTGAGGCGAAATTTAAATCATCGGGCGGGGTGTGGAAATTCATGTGCACAATGTTTTCTGGCGGCACACAAAAACACGATAAAAGTTGGCGTAACCGCGCATCAGGGCGGTCGGCGCGAAAGCTATCTAATGTGCGGGCTCGAAAACGATTTCGGTTCCAGCTGGCACCAGATAGCGGCGGTAACGCGTCGGAAACCCGATTTTTCTCCTTTGCTGCGACGCGTTTCTTTTTTCTTTCACGCGAAATTTCTCCGCGTCAGTACCGAATTAATTAGGGTGCCGCACCTTAATTGTGGCACGTAAAAACACGCCGAAAGTTGGAACAACCTCGCGCCAGGGGTCGTTCGCTTAAAAGTTATCTACCTGGGGGGAGGCAACTCCTTCTACGGCGAGTGCCCCGCTAGGACTCGAAACTACAATTCCCTACCTGAACACGAGGCACTTGCGTGTGCTGACGCACATCCAGACGCACACAAAATCCGGTCGGAAGCAAATCTGGCCGAATTGACTTGAGTCTCACGTTGCCGCGGTACTTTTCGCGCCACGCCATACCTGGCGCGGAAAATTAAGAATGATGAACTATCTCCGCTGCGAGACGTCGGCTTCTCATCATCCCTCTCACCTTCTTCTACAGTTTCTCGATCTCCGCCCGCAATTCTTCTTTGGTCCTGCCGAGCTTTTGTTGTAACCGCCCGAGCAGCTCGTCTTCCTTGCCTTCGCTGAACTTAAGATCATCATCGGTCAGTTGTCCGTATTTCTGTTTCAACTTTCCCTTCAATTCGTTCCAACCACCCTTGACCTGTAATTTCGTCGTCATAACAAAGAGTTACGCCGGGCCGGGTGCCGATTGGACGTGTGCGATTGCCCGCCACCCGTCGCTTCCGTTTGATTCCAGAGCTTTTCAGTCGGTATCTCGGCTGCTTCCCCGCAGAGCTTGAGCGCCACCGCAACTTTCTCCCGTGGCGGTGAGAGCGCGCTAGAATACGGACGGCCACTCGGCGGAGATTTTTCGAATTATCTTATGGGTAAACCGACCTCGAAATTATCAGATGTCCGATCCGCACTGGAAATTCGAAGAGGCAATTAGAGCGAATCACGGTTGCGATTCGTATTGGTTAAGATCAGTCACTGTGACGGTAGAATTGCGTGATCAGCTCAGGTGGCGTGGTGCGGTTGAAGTTTTCGCTCTCTACGATCACCCCAAAGCGAGCATCGCATTCGCTTGGACCTACCGCGGCGGCGGTCGGGAGAAAATAGTCACTGTTTTAGGAATACATCCAATCGATTCAGCCCAAGCAGCCGTCAAATCCGTAATCGGCAACAACGCGCAGGGAACCTAATGCCACCGAAAACGAACTTCAGGAGCTTTTTTCACAAGGCGGCCCCGTCCAGGAAGTCATGCTGGTGCAGGACAAATTTACTGGCAAATCACGCGGCTTCGCTTTTGTGACTATGAGCTCCGAAGCTGATGCGCAAAAGGCGATCGCGAAAATTAACGGCAAGACCCTGGAAAGTCGGGCCCTGACCGTGAACGAAGCGCGTCCGCGTGAGCCACGTCCGCCAGGCGGCGAGGGCGGTTATGGCGGAGATCGTCGTCGTGACGGCGGCGGACAACGTCGCGGATGTTAGTCGACGCATTCTATCCATTCTCCGAAAAAACGGTCGCTTCGGCGGCCGCTTTTCGTTTTGCACAGCCGGGCTTCGTCTTGGACACGAATCAGTAGAAAGGAGAGGCGAGAAAGCTAAACTGAGGAGGTTTCTATTTATGGCGAACAAACCAGACGCACGACAGAAAGAGAGTATCGAGGAAATCAAAGTTCCACCCATCCCCAAAGAAACGGCCGGAGCCGTAGCCGGTGCGGCACTCGGCAGCATGATCGGGCCCGCGGGCGCTGTCGTCGGAGGAATTGTTGGAGCCCTGGCTGGGAAAGCAGCAAGCGAAGGTCGTCTCAAGCCCGCTGTAAAAAAAGCCGCTTCGCGCGTGCTCAAACCTGCACCAAAGCGAGTGAAGAAAGTGGTCCGGGCTGCCACCGCGAAAAAGAGAAAAGCACCCCGTCGAACGACCGAATCGCGTAAACGTTCGTCCAGTCGACGCGGCAAAGCAAAACCGCGCCGAAAATCGACATCGTCCCCTCGCAAGACGCGCAGACACCGTCGTTAAGAGAAGGTGGGCAGGGCTGGGTTCGAACCAGTCAGACCAGTGCTGAAAATCAGGCACGGCTCATTTCTTGAAAAGTCGAAATGAGCATGATTTCATAAATGCCTACCGGCCAAACACATCCAGACGCGCCCTTTGATCCTTAACTATTACGAGAGCCGCGACTTTGCGCGATACTTCCGTGTCCGCATAGCTACTGGTGTTGCCGATACGTTCTCGACAGTCCTCGATCTCGTGGAAATGATTGAGGCGTGAGTGAACGGATTGAGAAGCTTAAAGAAGCCGTCGAAAAAGCGTATGAGTGCAAAGCGCGGCACGTCGTATCTGAGGAGGTAACCGATTTGTTTCAGGGCGAGGTCGCTTGGGATGCAGTCGTGGCGATATTTGAATTGGAAGAGTATCCGAAAGCTAAACGCTGCTACGCATGGGCGCACATTGAAGACGGTGAGCCGCAATACACGACAGTGTTGGAAATCCCGCCCGTCAATTCGGCAGAGAGCGCGCTTGAAGTGGCGATTGCGCGCAGGGATCGACAATGACCTTTGATCGTGTGTGATTTACTGAAATGTCGCCTAAAGAAATCACGGAACTTAAAGACACTATCCGGGCAACGCACGGCTGCGAATCGCTTTACATTGAGTCGGTTCCGATCAAAGAAGTTTTTGAAGGTGAGACTGTGTGGGAAGGGACGGTCGGAGTTTTTGAGCTTGTTGGTCATCCGAAAACCAAGTGCGCCTATGCATGGAGTTACCGCGACGGAGAGGAGACAAAATCAATTACTGTATTGCACGTCGCGCCAGTAAACTCGCCACAGAGCGCGATCAAAGCGGCGATTGCTGCGAAGGGGCGTTCGGTTTCCTGAAAGTTGCTCTCATACCAGGGCCATGAACGGCGACGACTAATCCGTGCGCTTTCGCCCAAGCTTCAATCTCTGCTTGTTGCTGTGCCCTTTCTTCGGCCTTAAGCGGCCAGATTCGCTCCATTTCGTGCTCGAAAACCATGCAGAAATTCGAGACTTCTACCCGGGCCTAAATGCGTTTTAATAGGGCGTCGATGTGATGATGCTCGTTCTCATCCCAAATAAAGCGAGCACCAAATTAGGACACTACCCGGAATTAAAACGTCAGCCCGTCGTGGTCATCTCTGCCGTTGACGACGACTCTATAATTAAGAGAGGCTAGAGACCAATAACCCCTAGTGAAAGCGGCCCGCGCGAGTCAACCGTGGAACCGACGCAACTACGCGGTATGCAAGGCGCGCCTTCCCGCTCCATCGATTAGCAGAGCAGAAAGGCGCGCAGCTTCGCAAGACGAAGATTTAGTTCTTAATCTTCGTCGAGGATTACTCGGTCGACGAGCATGTTGTCGCCCTCGCCGACATAATGCACATGAACCGGCACCCCGACTTTGATCCGGGTTTTTACAGCATCTTCGTCGAGGCTCTTACCGCTCTTAGTCACATAGGTGACGGTTTTTCCGAAGCGATAGGTTCTCGGTCCACTGGTTTCCTTGAGCACAATCGAAGTGCCTGGCGTATACGTAGTGATCGTCCCGCCGCCCTCGGTTGTCGTTGTGGTCGTAGTAGTCTCGGACACCTGCGCCCAGGCGAATGGAGCCGTAACTGCTAAGGCCATACATAATAGTAATTTCTTCATTGATTCCTTTCTTGTTTATCCCTGACGTTAAGATGACACGAATTATTCGACTCCTGAGGAGCAGAACAAAGCGTCACCCTCGATATGCATGTCGCACGTGGACACCCTGGCACGCTTCGGTATTTTCGCGTCCTTTGTCCTAATGACTGGGCCACAGGGTGGCATGCGGATTTTTCTTACGCGACAATAGGTGTCGGTCTGATTGATCTGCTCGCACTATTCGGATTCATTTGCACCGAACACGGGTGAAATGCCCCAAATGAAGACACACGGAAAATGGCAGGCAGGCGATTAGATAACAAACTGAAATTGAATCTCTATCAAATTGAAAGAGCGAAACCAGCGGGGGCAGCTGGCTACATTCTCCTTTGCTGTTGGGAATCCCGATTCCGATTTTGTTTCTGATCTTCCTCCTCCGTGGCTGCACATAAGATCGCGATCGCGACGGCGTCTCAGACAAGAACGGCGCGCTCGATAAAAGTGATGAAGGGGGCGCGGGCCATAAGTGTCAAGGGTGCTTCGGCGCTCGGGATTCGTTCACTCCGGTAACGAGTGTTGACGCTTCTGACCGTGGTCTTTCGAAGGATTTGATGTTTCACCAACATTTCGCCGCAGAGTTTTACACTCCTTACATACCGAAGCGATTGTTTCGGTGACCGACTGGTCTGCGCATTCAATTTCCCTTCCGCATACAGCGCAGATGACGCGGAAGTAACCCTTTTTCCGCTGATCGCTCACTCTTAATTATCGCGCCACGGGCATCCTTCAGACCCGCAAAAGTTCCCCTCTCCCCAGCGCCGCGTCGCACTGCCTTGCGGTTGAACGACTTGACAAATTCTTTGTTCAAAAAATAATTCGTAAAACATAATCTCGTTTAGGCCGAAGGAGGTGAATCAGCGCGTATGAAATTACTCGCCAATCAAATTGCTCTTGAGGTGAAGACGCATGGACATTGCGGCGTTTACGAAGAGGACCTCGCTCTTATCTGGCCGATTTCAGACGAAGGTCGTGAGAAAAAAATCCGACAGTTCGCCCAGGACAATGGTTTCCGAGTCCGCTTTTACAAAAAAGGTCTCTGCGCCATCTTCGATAAAGACTCCGCAAGCCGTGAATGTGTTACCAAAGATTGAAAACGCGGCGCGATGACTCGGTATCCGCGGAACGGGCCGGTGATGGGATACTGACGCGAGAAGGATTCGGATAAGTTGGTTCATCCCGTGGAACCAAGTGCAGCCCTTTATCTTCGGCCGGAGGATAAGGCACAGTAAGGATGCACAGCCTGTTGCTGATCGTCTAGACAATTGAAACCGATTCGGCAATGACCAATTCTCCGGTTGATTCTGTGACGGTTTTTGTAACGATCTTATTGGCCGCCCGCAGGAACCGGCACTGTTAGAGGCATCAAGTCGTTAGACTGCCGCCACCAAGCGATAAGAAGCGATAAACAAAACCCTCCGCCAGAGAAACTTGAATCAACTCAGACGGAGGGTTTGTTATATGAAGTCGCCCACGGGTCGCGCCATGAGCACTATCAAGGTAGGAATGAGGCCAGATATTACGGCCCTGTAGGATGAGCAGTAGCTAGTGCCCCGGCGATTGACTCGATCGTGAGCATGCCTTCTGAAAATCCAGTCGAAATCGAAAGTATCACCGGCTCCCAAGTGCGGCAGCCAGTTGCGGACGCTACCAAATTAGCTCCTAGTCGGATCGCGCCGGCTTACCAATCAGTTTCTCCAAGACTGTTCCCTGTTATGGCACTGCCCTCGTAGAGCGCGACGGCTGAATAGCCCCGTTGTCTAACTTGTGGTTTTCAGAATAAAGCTGAGATCGCCGCTCCGCTCGAGCCGGGCTGTTTTTATATCTGCTAAATCCTCGGTTTTGGCGGTGAGACGCATGTCTTCTTTAATGTCATGTTCTGTCACGCACTTTTTCTTCATTGTTTCGGAGCAGAGCTGGCCGTCCCGCACCAAAACATACGGCTCGCCCTTGAGCCATCCCCCCACCGCATG
>Ga0209009_1000128_pt1 | contig 31402 bp, 25 predicted proteins | sample BlaSpr_A8_OM3_M2_FD_187979 | JGI IMG/M metagenome (GOLD analysis project Ga0209009, IMG submission 187979) | Forest soil microbial communities from Thunder Bay, Ontario, Canada - Black Spruce, Ontario site 2_A8_OM3_M2 (SPAdes) (version 2) | ecosystem: Environmental > Terrestrial > Soil > Boreal... | reverse complement strand
CGGGGTTCAGCGCGAACTGGACGTTGCAGCCACCCTCGATGCGCAGCGCGCGGATGATGCGTAGTGCCGCCGAGCGCAACATCTGGTACTGCCTGTCGGACAGGGTCTGGCTGGGTGCAACCACGATGCTGTCACCGGTATGGACGCCCATCGGGTCGATGTTTTCCATGTTGCAGACGGCGATGCAGGTGTCGTTCGCGTCCCGCATCACCTCGTACTCGATCTCTTTCCAGCCGGCGAGCGAGCGCTCGACCAGCACCTGCCGGATGGGGCTGGCCGCGAGCCCGTCGCGGACCACGGCTTCGAGTTCCAGCGGACTTCCCGCCATCCCGCCGCCGGTGCCGCCGAGAGTGTAGGCGGGTCGCACCACCAGGGGAAACCCGATCGAGGCCGCGAAGTCGCGGGCCGCCTCGATCGTGGTGACGGTGGCGCTATCCGGCACCGGCTCGCCGATACGCACTAGGACGGCTTTGAAGGCTTCCCGATCTTCCGCTTCCCGGATCGACGCGAGCGGCGTCCCGAGGACACGGACCTCGCACCGTTCGAGCACCCCGGCATCGGCCAGCGCCACCGCCAGGTTGAGCCCGGTCTGTCCACCGAGGGTCGGCAGTAAGCCATCAGGCCGCTCGCGCTCGATGATCGCCGTGATGGCCTCGACAGTCAGCGGCTCGATGTAGACACGGTCGGCGATGCCCTCGTCGGTCATGATGGTCGCGGGATTGGAGTTCACCAGGATGGTGCGCACGCCTTCTTCACGAAGCGCCTTGCAGGCCTGGGTTCCCGCGTAGTCGAACTCGGCGGCCTGGCCGATCACGATCGGCCCCGAGCCGATGACCAGGACGCTGCTGGGACGGCGGACCGGCTCCCGCACCGTGACCGGCGCTGCTTGGATACCTCGCACCAGGTCAAGGAACTCGTCGAAGATCACCTGGTTGTCCTGGGGACCGGCTGCGCCTTCAGGATGAAACTGCACGGATCGGACCGGCAGGCGGTCGTGCACCAGGCCCTCGACTGAGCCATCGTGCAGGTTGCGATGACTGACGCGAAAGCCGCTGCTGGCGGGCAGGCTGTCGGCATCGACCTCGAACTCGTGATTCTGCGAGGTCATGGTCACCCGGCCCGTCCGCAGATCGAGCACTGGGTGGTTGCCGCCATGGTGGCCGAATCGCAGTCGCGAGGTGCGGGCGCCGGCGGCCTGGCCGATCAGTTGATGCCCAAGGCAGATGCCCAGCACCGGAAGGCGCCGGATGAGCTGCCGGGTCATCGCCACTGCGGCTTGCAGTTGCGAAGGGTCGCCTGGGCCATTCGAGAGGACCACCGCGTCGGGCCGGCGCGCGAGGATCGTGTCGACGTCGCTATCGTGCGGGAGGACCTCGACCTCCACGCCGCGCGAGCGCAGCGATCGCAGGATGTTGCGTTTGACACCGTAATCGACGACTACGACCTTGAGCCCGGTCCACTGGCGCAAGCCCCCACCCTGCCCTGTCCCGGAGGGGGAGGGAGAAAGGAGCGCCGGGTCGAGCGTTTCTACGACGTCGCTGAATCCTTCCGACACCTGGCGCACGAGGTCTTGCTCCTCGAGTCTCGTCACGCGGTGGACGCGCTCGTGTAGCGTGGCGAGCTCTTGACCTGGCCCGATGATGGCCCGCTGGGCGCCAGTTCCTCGCAGGTGCCGTGCGAGCCGCCGCGTATCGCATCCGGTCATGATCGGAACGCCGTAGCCATCGAGCCACTCAGCCAGCGACTGGTGACTGCGCCAGTGCTGTTGAAAGGTGCTGAGCTGCCGGGTGATCAAGGCTCGAACCCAGGGGCGACCTGACTCCTGAAAGTCTGGGGTCGCGCCGTAGTTGCCGATCAGCGGATAGGTCATGACGACCATCTGCCCGGCGTACGAGGGGTCGGAGAGCACCTCCTGGTATCCGGTCATGCAGGTGTTGATCACGACCTCGCCCGTGGCCTGGGTCGCCTGGCCGCCCCGGTCACCGAGCACGGTGAATCCGTCCTCGAGGACAAGGACCATCGAATCAGGCATGCTGCACCACGCGCTCGGTCACGACCTGGCCGCGACAGATTGTCATCATCACGCGTCCGCGCAATCGGCGACCCTGGAATGGCGTGTTCTTGCCGCGACTCTTGAAGGACGACGCATCGACCGTCCACTGTTCGTTGGGATCGATCAGGATCCATTCGTCCTCCAGCGATTGGCCGATGATCTCTCGCGGTCGGGCTACACAGGCGCGGTAGACGACGCGACCGTCAAAGCCGAGCCCGAGGATCACCCCCACGGCCGTCTCGAAGCCATGGAAGCCGTTCGCGCCGGCCTCCTTCGCCGCCGGCTCATGCGGCGCGTGGTCGGTGGCGATCACGTCGATCACGCCATCGACGAGGGCCTGACGCAGGGCATCCTGGTCATCGGGCGACCTCAGCGGCGGATTGACATTGCCTTGCTGGCCCATGGCCCGCGCATCCTGCTCTGTCAGCGCGAGGTGGTGCGGCGTGACCTCGGCCGTCACCCGCCACCCCTCGGACTTCGCCCAACGAATCAGGTCGATCGCGCGGCGCGTGCTCACATGCTGCACATGGAGGCGCGCGCCCGGGATGTTGACCAGGGCATCGAGGGCATCCGAAACCGCAGCGGCCTCGGCATCAGGGCCGTTCCCCAGTTCTTCGGCCTGGGCGTGGATCAAGACCGGGAGCCCGGCTTCGGCGGCTGCCTCGAGGGCACGGCGAAGCACGTCGGTGGTCATCGCATGCCGCCCATCGTCGGATAGCGCGACCGCCCCGGCCGCCTTCAGCGCGGCCGGGTTGGTACATTCACGACCTTCGAGGCCAACCGTGACGGCTCCGACGAAACTGATCCGAATCGGCAGCGCCTCGCTCCGCGTTACCAGGCTCCGCAGTCCTGCGGGGCTGTCCGTCACCGGGTCGGTGTTCGCCATCGCCACGACGTGGGTGAAACCGCCGATGGCTGCGCTGGTCGCTCCTGACAGCAGGGTTTCCTTCTGCGGGAAACCCGGATCGCGCAGATGCGCGTGCAGATCCATCCACCCAGGCGAGAGCACGAGCCCGGTCGCGTCGCGATCGGGGGCGCCCTCCGCGTTGACCTCCACGGTTTGCGGCATCGAGAGACCGTCCGGTCCCAGCACGCGGACGTGATGCAGACGCATCAGCCTTCCGACCGCTCGAGAATACGCACCGAGTCTTCCCCGTCGGTTTCGCTCAGATGGACCTCGACCCACTCCTGCCGCGAGGTCGGCACGTTCTTGCCGATGTAGTCGGGGCGGATCGGCAGCTCGCGATGCCCACGATCCACTAACACGGCCAGCTGGATCTGGGTGGGGCGACCGGCCTCGATCACGGCGTCGATCGCGGCCCGCACCGTCCGCCCGTTGAAGAGGACATCGTCGACCAGCAGGACCGGACGGCCATCGACCGCAACCGCGGGCAAGCCCCCACCCTGACCTCCCCCGCCAGCGGGGGAGGGTCTCTGCGAAAGCGTAAATGCTTTCGGCAGGTCGTCGCGATAGGGGCGCACATCGAGCGCCGTGACCGGCAGACGGACGCCTTCGAGCTGCTCGAGAGTGGCCGCCAACCGCTCGGCGAGCGGCAGACCGCGGGTAACGATGCCCAGTAAGCTCAGTTGTGCGAGGTTCGGCTGGCGCTCGATGATCTCATGGGCGATCCGACGCCAGGCGCGACGCACACCTTCGGCGTCAAGGATCACCGCCTTGGCGGGTGGGGTCTGCAACATCACGGCTCCATTGCCCAGTCGAGCACCGCCATCCGGATCCAGAGGCCGTTGCGAGCCTGACGGAAATAGGCGGCCCGCGGGTCGGCATCGACCAGGGGATCGATCTCCCCCACCCTAGGTAGCGGGTGCATCACGATGGCGTGTTCCGGCAAGCGATCCATCAGGTCGACGGTCAGGACGTAGATGCCGCGATACCGCTCGTATTCGTCGGGCGACGCGAAGCGCTCGGCCTGGATCCGCGTCTGGTAGAGGACGTTAAGGCCGGTGATCGCGCGGTGGAAATCGTCCGTCTCGTCGACCCGCGCGCCTTTCAGCTGGTCGAGCACGTCCCTTCCCATGCCCAGCTCGCGTGGCGAGATCATGAGCAACTCGTTGCCCGGAAAGCGCGAGAGCAGCATCGCTAGCGAGCGAGCGGTGCGGCCGTTGCGCAGGTCTCCGGCGAGCCCGACGCGAAGATGATCCAAACGGCCGAGCTCCTTCTTGATGGTGTAAAGGTCGAGGAGCGCCTGGGTGGGATGGTGTCCAGCACCGTCCCCGGCACTGATCACGGGCACTTCGGCGGCCCGCACGGCCCGCTCGACGGCGCCCACCTCGGGGTGACGGAGCACGATGGCGTCCGCATAGCCGCTGATGATCCGCATCGCATCCTCGAGCGACTCGCCCTTGGCCGCCGAGGACGCCTGCGCGGCGCTCTCGGCGCTCAGCACCTGGCCGCCCAGCCGGTACATGGCGGCTTCGAACGAGAAGCGGGTCCGCGTGCTGGGTTCGTAAAACAGCGTCGCGAGCAGCTTGCCGCGCAACGGAGCAGTATCCGAATCCGCCCGTTCGAACACGGCGGCGACTCCAAGCAGCTGCTCGATCAGCGGAAGCTCGAGGTCGTTGGGGCCGGTGAGGTGTCGAAGAGGGACCTGCGTCCGCGCGGGCGGAGCGGTCAGGGTGTCGCGCATCCGATTCTCCTTTCGGCCTCTCTGGGCCGGGTTAAAGGACGACGGTCCCGGTAAGTTTACGGACGGCGGGACCGGCTGTCAAACGGTCGCCACTCTCCGAGCCTCCGGGGCTACCGTCTAGGCGTCGATATCGTGGCCACCACCTGCTGTTGGTAATGGTGCGGGTTGCTACCGTCGTCGTAGGTGCTGACGAAGGTGGAGTAGTCGATTGCGCCGGCAAACTCGTTCCCGAAGTAATCGCCGAGGAAGGTGTCCGTCGGCACGCAGGCGCAGCGCCGGTCGGGGCTGTTGAGCTGGGGATCCCAGTTGTGCTCGGTCAGTCGAATGTTGTGCCCGATCGGTTTGAGGTCGGGCGTGTAGAACTGGATGCTCGAGTTCACGCAGTAGTCCATTGCACTGTATGGCGGTAGAGAGCCCGAGTAGTTGGGGTTGTGCTGGTCGAGCGCAAGGCCCGCGGCCGTCGCGTCCGCAGTGCCAGCGGCAGGGCATGCAAGCCGGCGGTCGTAGAAGTTGACACTTACGGTGCCGTTGGGCGCCACGGCCAGGTTTGGTTGGAACTCGTCGACGTTGGTCGCGGCGTTGTCGTTGACCTGGATGGGACTGCTCCAGCTCTTGCCCTGATCGTAGGAGGCGGTGAGCAGCATGTTGCCAAAGCCGGTGCTCTTGGATTCGTAGGCTACGTACACCGGATAGTGGCCCGTGCTCGCCAGATGGTTCCCAACGGCAAAGGTCTCTTCGATGCCGTCCTCGAACGTGGTGTTGACGTAGCCGGCGCCGGTTAACGGCGGAACGTGAATGTTGCTTGCTGCAATCGACGGCCCGATCCACGTCACTCCGCCATTGGTCGAATAATCCATGAGGACATCGACGCAGCACCCGCTCTGCCCGCTGACGTAGTTGATCACCGTCGTGTACACGACTCCCGCTGGATCGATGTGAGGCAGGAGATAGGTGTTGTTGTTGGTGGAACTCTGCCGGGGCAGCTGAATCGGCGGCGTCCAGTCGGTGTGGGTTCCGTCTCTCAAGGCCACCGCCGTCTGCACATACGGCTTGCTGCCGTTGCCGTTAAAGTTGACGTACATCATGTAGATCCGGTTGTAGTTGGGGTTGCGTGATCCATCGGGCCGGACCTGATTGCGGTCGATCGCGATCCATTCCTTGTCCGGCTCCTGGCCCAAACCGGCGTTCGTCGTAAAGACATAATCCGGCTGGCCGTTGTGCGTCGCAATCCACGCGCTCGGTCCGCTTGCTCCATGCGGGCGGACGGCGACCGCGACCGCTTCGTTAGGAATCGCGGGGTTGGGCTCGTTGCCGACCTCGTATTTCTTGTGGCCCGTGCTGTCGTAGAAGAATTGATAAGGAAGGAGGGCCTGATAATAGTTGCCGAAGGCGTCGAAGGCGCCCACCGGATCGGTGTTGTCGGTGAAACCTTCATAACCCGGAACGTGCCCCATCGTCGGCCATGTCTTGCCGCCGTCGAAGGACTCGTAGAAGCCAACCACATGGTTGTAGCCCTCGGGGCTGGCGAACCACTTCGTCGATCCGATTAGATGGTTGGGATTCGTCGGATCCACCCGGATATCCGATTCGGAGTGGTCAGTGGCAAGCTTTGGTTCGGTCGCCGGATATCCAGGCTGACTGCCGGTTTGCGAGGGGTAGGGGACGGTGCCGATGTCCTCCTTGGTCGTCGCGCCGGGGCATGATACTTCCCCCGTATAGCCATCGTTGGGGCCATTGCTTACCGCAAAAGGCACCTCCGGTCGATAGCAGCTCACCTGCTGACTGGTCACAAAGACGTTGGTGACCTTGTTGGTCGTGAAGCGGTCCCTGTAGGCCTGGTCGGACTGAGTGCCCTGCGGAATGTTCCCAATGCCAGGGTCCATGCTGACCGACGCCGAACTGGCGAAGCCTGGGGCAAGGCCGAGGCTCACCGGAACCGCGATCCCGATCAACAGTGCGAACGGATGGCGCTTCCCCACGTCCATGTCCCTCCTCCGGCCGTCCGGATAGCCGGTGCCTTGGAGCATATAGAAATACGCGACTTTGATCAATATTCGATAAAGAACCCAGGGAGCCTTTCTGATATCAACATCGCTGATCGAACGCATCGGAGAAATGAATTGGACATATACCACGTCCCTTGATAGTCTGGCTGTAACCCATGGAAGTAGTCGTTTATACCCGGCCCGACTGCGAGAGCAGCCGCCGGATCAAGGAGATCCTCACCGATCGTGGCGTCGCATTCCAGGAGCATGTGTGCGCCGATGGAAAGCTCGATGGTAAGGACCTGCGCACGCTCGACATCGAGGTCCGGCAAGTCCCGTTGACCGTGATCGACGGTGTGCCGATCGCCGGCCTACAGCAGGCGCAGATCGAGCAAGCGATCGGCTGGATCGGCTTCTAAACTCCCCTCCGCGACGCTCCCCCACAGGGGGAGGGAATCTTTGTTGGAGCCGTTAGGATCAGAGCATGTCTGATGTCGGCAAGCTCCTCATCATCGTCGGTGGCTTCATCGTCATCGTTGGGCTCTTCCTTACCCTCGGGCTTCGGATTCCCTATCTCGGCAAATTACCCGGCGACATCTCGATCGAGCGTGGCAATGTCCACTTCTATTTCCCGATCGTCACCGGCTTGCTGCTGAGCCTGGTACTGACGTTGCTCTTGAACCTCTTCTTCCGCCGCTGAGCTAGCTGGTGCGGGCTTTTCGAATTTCCTGGTAGAGGTCGCGCAGCGGCTCGGTGATCTCTTCAGGAATGCGAATCTCCAGGGTGGCATAGAGGTCCCCGGCCACGCCATCGCGCAGCGCGGGCAGACCCTTTCCCTTGAGCCGAAATACCTTGCCGGCCTGGCTTCCAGGCGGAATGCGGAGCTGGAGCTGAGCTCCCGTGAGCGTCTCGACCTTGACCTCGTCTCCGAGCGCAGCCTGATCATCGAGCACCGGAAGCGGCGTGTAGAGGTCACGGCCCTTGGCCGCAAACCGCGCATGCGGCTGCAGATGAACGCGCAGGTAGAGGTCACCGGCTTCGGCGGCGCGCTGGCCCTCGCCCTTGACCCGAATCCGTGAACCCTCGATGACGCCGGCGGGGATCTTGACCTGGATCTGACGCCGCGTCGCCCGAACGCCGGCGCCGCCGCAGGTCGGGCAGGTCACGCTCTCCATGACGGTGCGATTGCCGACCTTGCGCCGCTCAGCGACAAACCCCGAGCCGCCACAGGTCGGACAGGTCTCGGGTACCTCGGTCTGAATCGTCCGTTCGCCGCCGCGCGCGGCCTCCTCGAGCGTGATCTCGAAGGGGTGCTCGATGTCCTCACCCCGCTCCCGCGTTGCGGTCCGGCCCCGCGTTCCCTCGAACCCGAAACCCGAGAACCCGCCGGCTTCGCCGGCGAAGTAGGTGTTGAAGAAATCGCTGAAGTCGCCGAAGCCCGCGGCTCCACCGGCGGGCTGGCCACCAGCCTGCGTCTGGTACTGGCGGGCGAATTCCTGCTCTCGCTCGATCCGCTCCCAGTCGGCGCCCATCTGCTCATATTTGGTCCGCTTCTTGGGATCGCTCAGCACCTCGTAGGCTTCGTTGATCAGCTTGAAGCGATCGGTCGCCTTCGGGTCCTTGTTGACGTCCGGGTGGTACTGGCGAGCCAGGCGCCGGTAGGCGGACTTGATCTCCTTCTCGGTTGCCGTCCGCGAGACTCCCAGGGTCTGGTAGTAGTCCTTGTACTCAGGGGTAGCCATATTTGCGTTTCCCGGGTGATGCCCATTCTGAGCATGGCTCAAACTCGACGCCGGCACTGAACGGTAGGCGGATTCGCCGATGCGTGCGCCGGTCTCCGAGGCTAGACTGCCGCGGGTGGCTGAGTACCGTGTCGGCGTCTCCGTGTCGCCGAAAGTTGAGGGGCGCGCCGCGTGGATCGAGGCCAACCGTGCTGACCTTCAGCCAACCCGGGTGCGCCGTGCAGGTGACGACCTGGTGCGGTTGGTCTTGACCTTCGAGGCGAGGACCGAGGCCGACGCGGTCGAACAGGCCATGGCGGTCTTCGATCGAGCCGCACGAATGACCGCCGACGGTAGGTGGGCCAGTAATTTGGGTGTCGTAGGCGCTGAGGCTTGGAAGGCCAGCGACACCCCGCCCGACGATTACCGCTGACGATTACCCGCCTGGCGGGGCCCGATCAGGAGCTGTGAACCGCCGTGTACTCGCGGCAGTGCTGCACGAACTTGTCGACCAGCAGCGGATTCTGCCCGAAGTGCAGATGGACATAGCTGGCGAGCAGGTTTGGCGCCACAAAGCCCTCGTAGCCGATGACGTCGCCCTCGGCATTCTGCATCTGGTAGGCGGGCTTGAGGCCGCCGTTGTGCCCGGTGATGCGACTCCAGTGGAACTCGTGCCCGCGGTAGAACTGGCCGCGCGGTGACAGGATGTTCTCCTCGAGGGTGAGCAGCTGGCGGTAGCCGAAGCGATGAATCTCGCCGTCCATCTCGACATCCACCGGGATCACGCCCGCCATTTCGTAGCTGGTCCCCGACTCGGTGCGAAGCGATCGGCCCAGGTACATCAAGCCGCCGCATTCAGCGTAGATCGGCGTGCCCTTCGAGTAGGCACGCTGGATCGACTCGGCCATCGACCGATTTTTCGCCAGCGGCTCGACGAAGATTTCGGGGAAGCCGCCTCCGAGGTAGATACCGGCGGCATCCTCCGGCACCTGCGCGTCTTCCAGGGGACTGAACGGCACGATTTCGGCGCCATGCTCCTCGAGCAGCTCCAGGTTTTCCGGGTAATAGAAGTTGAACGCGTCGTCGTAGGCGACCGCGAGCCGCACTCGGGGGCCACCATCCGGTTTGCCGAGGAAGACCTTCTTGGGGACCAGCGGCACGAGCTCCGCCTTGTTCGCGATCCGGAGCAGAAGATCGAGGTCGACGTCGCGCGCGATCGACTCCGACAGCACGCCGATCATCCGACGCCACTCCTTGTTCTCCGTCACCGGCAGTAACCCGAGTTGCCGCTGCGGGATGTCGAGCGCCGGCATCGTTCGGAGTGCGCCAAGCACCGGCAGCTTGGCGGTGTCCCAGATGGCATCTTCCACGCTGCGCCGGTGGCCCTCCGAGCCGACGTTGTTAAGCAGCACACCGGCGATCCTCGGCGATTCCGAATAGGTCTTGAAGCCCAGGGCTACGGCAGCGGCGCTTTCCCCCATGCTGCCGACGTCGATGACCAACACCACCGGGGCCTTGATGATGCGAGCCACATCGGCCGTGCTGCCCTCGGTCGTCCCACCGCGACCGTCGAACAACCCCATCATGCCCTCGACCAATGCCAGGTCCGCACCGAGGGCCCCCTGGGCGAGTACCTGGCGGAGGGCGCCCTCGCCCAGCATCCAGGAATCCAGATTGCGGCAGGGCCGGCCGCTCACGTGCGCGAGATACGCGGGGTCGATGTAATCGGGACCGACCTTGAACGACTGAACGGTCAGGCCGCGAGCCTTGAAGGCGGCGATCAGCCCAGCCGTGAGGATGGTCTTGCCAACGTTGCTCGCGGTGCCCGCAATGACCAGCCTTGGAGTACGTACCTCGTCCAGCATCCTTGCCTCGCTATTTAATGCTCAACAAGGTGCCTCTTCCCCAAAGCACCTGCCTGACGGCTACCGTAGCACAGGGGTCGCGCCCGAGTAAAGGCTGCTTGCTGGGGACTTATACGCCGGCAAGGACCAGGGCGGGCTGTACCGCCGGCCGGAGATCCTTGAGATGCAATCGGAGTCGATCGAGGCCGTCCCAGCGTTCCAGCTGCAGCGCGTAGACGACATCGATTCGCCGGCCGCTCGGCAGATGTGGCGCGGCGGCGGCCTTGTCGAAGGCGATCGCTTCCGCAGTCGCGGTACGGTCGCGCAGCTGCAGCCGCAGGTGGCGGCGATCGCCGCCGAAGGTCTCGGCCCGCACCACCTCGACCTCGCGGCTTAGCAGCAACGGCTCCCGATTTCCAACGCCAAACGGCGCGAGCATCTGAATCTCCTGGCTGAGGCTGGGCTTGAGATCGGCAAACGCCGCCGACGCCTCGATCGTGATCGGTCGCGAGAAGGCGTCGCCATTGAGACGCGTCGCGGCGTAGTGCTCGAGGCTTTGCTTGAGTTCATCAAATCGACTCGCCAGCACCGTGAGCCCCGCCGCCATGGCGTGCCCGCCGAATCGATGCAGGAGCGGAGCGGAGTCGCGCAAACAGTCAACCAGGTGAAAGCCCTCGATGCTCCGCGCTGATCCCCGCCACTCGTCGGCTTCGGTGTTGAAGACAAACGTCGGGCGGTAGAACTCTTCGACCAGCCGGCTGGCCGCGAGCCCGAGCACGCCGAGCGGCCAGTGGCTGGCGCCCATGACGATCACCGCCGCGGCGTTATCGAGCTCCACCACCTGCGCCCTTGCCTCGCGGACGATCTCCGCGGTCAGCTGCTGGCGCTGGGCATTCTGCTCCTGGAGCTTTTGCGCGATCGGATCGGCATGCTCACGCGTGTCGGCCAGCAACAACTCGAGGGCCAGCATCGCGTCTTCCATTCGCCCCGCGGCATTGACGCGGGGCCCGAGCTGAAAGGCGAGGTGCTCGGCGGTGACCGGCCCGGCGATGCCGGCGACCGCGAGCAACGCCGCACAGCCTGGACTTGGGTTTTCGTTCAGGCGGCGCAGGCCGGCGCGCACGATGGCGCGGTTCTCCGAATGCAAGGGCACCACGTCGGCGACTGTGCCAAGCGCCACCGCATCGAGAGATGCGCCAGGGTCTAGGGCGCCTGGAAAAGCCCGCCGCTCGAGGGCGACCAGGAGCTTATAGGCGACGCCGCAGGCCGCAAGACCGTCGAAGGGGTACGCACAATCCGGCTGCTTGGGATTGATCAGGGCATCGACGGCGGGCCGCTGCGCGCCCATCTCATGGTGGTCCGTCACGATCAGCCGCATCCCGCGCGGCCGCCCGGCGGCGGCTTCGACAGAGTTGGTCCCGCAGTCGCAGGTGATGACAAGCCGTGCGCCGCGGGCGTGCAGGTCATTGAGCGCCTCGAGATTCAGACCGTAGCCCTCGGTGAAGCGGTTGGGAATATAGGTGATGACGTTGGCGCCAACCGAGCGCAAGCCGCGCGCCAGCGTGACACAGGCGGTGACACCGTCCGCGTCGTAATCGCCGTACACCGCGATGCGATGGCCACCGGTAATCGCCTCAGCGATCAGATCGCAGGCGACGGCCATATCCTTGAGGAGGAAGGGGTCGGGCGCACGGTCGAGGTCAGTCTGCAGCCACGGATCGAGTTGGCCCTTCCGCACGACCCCACGCCCGTGCAGAATCTGCCGGAACACTGGGGAGAAGGCTTCCAGTCCTGGTTGAGCCCGAAGTGGCTCGGGGAGGATCCAGTTCCGGCGTTCCTTCTTCAAGGCCGCCCGCATTATGGCACCGCGTTGCGACAGCTGCGTGTCGGACTTTGAAGCCAGCATCCTGCATTTGCAGGAGGCAATCAGCCCGCGAGTCCATAAGACTGGACCAGATGCAAGCAGCAAGCGGAAACAGCATGACGACTGAAACGACGACCGTTCGACCCATGTACAGCCTGCGGGCCGAACAGGCCGTCTGGCTGCTGACCGGAATTGTCACCGCGCTTCTGGTCATTCGATTCGTGTTCAAACTCCTGGCGGCGTCGACGCAGGCGAGCTTCGTGACGTTCATCTACGACCTCACGCAGCTGTTCGTGGCGCCCTTTCACGGGATCTTCAACACGGCGGCCAACGGGCGCAACGTCTTTGAGCCCGAGGCCCTGGTCGCCATCGTCATCTACTCCCTGATCGGCTGGGGACTTGCCAGCCTGGTCCGCGTCGTGACCAAGGGCAGCGCCTCCGGAAACTAAGCGGCTTGATATCGTTCAACCACGCCCGCAGGAGTTAGCGCCCAAGCCCCCACGACGACGCCTCGTTCCGAGCTGGATGCGGCGGTCGAACGACTGCGCGGCGCCGCACCGAGCTTCGCGCGACTCGGGATCACCGCACGAATCGCGCTTGCCGAATCCATGCGAGCCGGCTACGCCCGGGTGGCGGCGCGCGGCGTGCGCGCGGCCTGTGAAGCTAAGGGGCTCGAGGTCGGAACCGCCACTGAGGCCGAGGAGTGGATCGCCCACCCATTCATTACCCTGCTTCATCTCCGGCTCTGGGTTGCCGCTCTTCAATCGATCGAGCGAAGGGGCTCCACCCCAATTGGCCAGATAAGTCGGACCATCGACGGTCGACCGATCGTCAAAGTCTTCCCATCCAACCTGCTGGATGCCACCCTCTTCCCTCGCGTCCATGGCGAGGTTCATCTCCAGACCGGCGCCAGCCCGGATGACCGGGCCCACTTCTACCGGCAGCCCGATCATGAGGGTCGGGTCGTCCTGGTGCTGGGCGGTGGAAATGTCAACTCGATTCCGCCCCTTGACGTCGCGACCAAGATGCTGAATGAAGGCAAGGTCTGCCTGCTAAAGATGAACCCGGTGAATGCCTATCTCGGGCCGCTCATCGAGGAGGGCTTCGTGGAGGCCATTCGGCAGAAGTTCCTCACAGTCGTGTACGGCGGCGCAGGGGAAGGCGCGTACCTCGCCCATCACCCGGGTGTTGACGAGGTCGTCATCACCGGGTCGGACCGGACCCACGACCTGCTGGTCTGGGGACCACCCGGACCGGAGCGCGAAGCGCGGCAAGCCGCCGACCGTCCGCTGCTCAACAAGCCGATCACCTCGGAGCTTGGCAACATCTCCCCGGTGATCGTTGTGCCCGGTCCCTACAGCGATCGCCAGCTGGCATGGCAGGCCCAGAACATCGGCGGTGGCGTGACCAACAACGCCTCGTTCAACTGCAATGCCAACAAGATGCTGATCACGGCGCGCGGGTGGGATGGCCGGCGAAGGCTACTCGATGCGTTGGAACGGGTGTTTGAGCGCACGCCCGTGCGAGCCGCATACTATCCCGGCGCGCAGGAGCGTTACCGGCTCCTCACCGCGGGACGCCGGGACTTCCGAACTATCGGTGCGGCCAAGGATGGCACGCTTCCCTGGACGTTGTTGACGGACCTCGATTCGGACGACGCGACCGAGAAAGCGTTCCGGATGGAGCCGTTCTGCTCGATCCTCTCCGAGACCGCGGTTGAGAATGCCGGCACGCTCGAGTTCCTGGACCGCGCCGTTCACTTTGCCAACGAGCGACTCTGGGGAACACTGAGCGCGACCATCGTGATCCATCCCGGCACGTTGCGCGAGCCCGGCGTGGCGGAGGCGCTGGAGCGGGCCATCGTGCAACTCCGATACGGTACGGTCGGTGTCAACATTTGGGGCGCCTATGGCTTCGCCCTCGGGACGCCATGGGGCGGTCATCCCACGTCGACCCCCACGGAAATCCAGAGTGGCCACGGGTTCGTCCACAACGTCGCCATGCTCGAGGGTGTCGAGAAAACGGTGGTCCGCCATCCGCTGACGGTTTTTCCCAAGCCACCGCATTTTCCGAGCCATCGCACGGCCGCCCGCGTTGGCCGCCGGCTGGTCGCCCGGGAAGACACCGGCGGCGGGCTCGAGCTGCTCAAGGTGGTGGCTGCCGCCGTCCGCGGCTAGGCCCACCGACGCTGCGGTACCCCCTTAGGCGGCCGTCTCCTCCTGAACAACAACCGGTGGTACGCGCTCCTTGGTGTAATTCAGGATGAAGATCACCGCAATCAGCAGGGCGGTACCAATGAACTGCGGCAGGTAGAGCGGCTGGTTGAAGCCGTACGGGGGCGGTGCGGAGGCGATGAAGGTCGCCGCTACCGGGAAGGCCATCTCAGCGATGGTCGCCAGGGTCGCCGGCGTGCTGCGGAGCGCCCGATAGTAGAGGAGAAGCGCGAGGAACCCTGGAATCAGCGCGATCCCCAGGAACGGCAGCACATCGGATGGTTGGTAGTGTGCGAAAGCTGTGCCCCCGTATTGGACAACGACGACCACAATGAGGACCGGGAGTGCCAGGGTGAACCGCAGTGCGGTGGTGGTGGTGAAGCTCAGCTTGCCGAGGACGAAGCGGCCGAGCACGGTTCCACTCGCCCATAACGCTGCCGCACCCAACGCATAGAGTCCGGCCTCGAGGCGGCCATGTTGCAGGTCGGAGAACGGAGCCGTGAGGTTCTGGGCGAAGACCACCATATAAACGCCGACGATGGCCAGCGCCGCGGTCGGCCAGAACCAGGGACGGCGCCGTTCCCCGAGGATCAGCCACGCCAGCAGGATGGCGATCACCGGCTGTGTTTGCTGGAGCACGAAGGTCTCGGCGTAGTGGCCGTACGAGAACGACTGCGTAAACAGGATGGTGGCGACCGCCTGGGGACCGACCGCAATCAGAATGATCGCGATCCAACCCCGACGATCCAGCCGGCGCAGTTCCGGGATGCCGCGCAGGAGGAAGGCGAGCAGGAACAGGCTGATCAACGCGTCCTCAATGACCACGATCTGCGCCGGCTTGAGATGACCAACCAGCTGCGCGCGGAAGTAGGTGTCCGAAGCCCACATCGTCGCCGCGACGGCGATCAACACCACCGAAAAGCGGTCGATTAAACCGACCTGTCGTGCCGGCGATGCCGGTTGTGACTTCATCGTCGGGACGGCCATCGTCATTACTCCTTTGGCCGCCGGGGCAGCTACCGGGCGCATGGCAGATGCGCGCCGAGGGTCCTCTTTCATCCCGACTGTACGGTCGGCCCCGGAGTGGGCTTACGCCTTCACCGGGTCATGCGCCGTAGGGCGCTCGCGGGCTTTACCGCCGATCAGGGAGTTACACCCCTGCCCCGAAGACCACTAAAAGGTTATCAGTTCGCTAGAGTCGGTCGACCGGTTGCTGGACGGGCACCAGCTGGTTTCCTACGACCACCTTGATCCGCTGTACCTGGTTGTTGCAGACGCCGTGGGCATTCCAGGGTGCGGACAGGGGTTGAACGTAGCCCGCCGCGTCCGTCGCTCGGCAACACAGCTCGAACTCACCCGCTCGATCGGCGTGCCACTGGTAGCGCCATGATTGCCAGGCGAACTCCCCGCCCTCTCCGCCAAGCTCAGCGTCGTTCCAGGAGTTGCCGCCATCGGTGCTGACTTCAATGCGAACGATGCGCCCACGGCCAGACCAGGCCCGACCCTCGAGGATGCACGTCCCCAGGGCGAGCTGGCGGGTCCGTGGCAGGAAATCGGGGATGCCCGGCGGCACCATCAGGGATCGGGGCAACATTCGAGTCACGGGCTCACCCAATTCATCCCAGCTGCTCGTCACGTGGTACGCGGGCTCCTGTTGATATCCACGGAACGGCCGAGTCACCACCGTGATCGACCGAAGCCACTTGACGTGGGTCATGCCATACCATCCGGGAACCACCAAGCGCAGCGGGAACCCATGTTGGGGCGGCAACGGTTGCCCGTTGATCGCGTAGGCGAGGAAGACCTCTTCACGGGTGGCTTGCGCCAGCGTCAAGCTGCGCTCGTATTGCTGCTCGATGCCACCCTGAACACCCCGATCCAACCCGGTGAACACGACCTCAATGGCCCCTTCGAGAAGCCCCGCCGCCTCCAGCAGGGGCCGCAACGGCGTCCCCGTCCACTCTGCGGTCCCAACGGCCTCGAACAGCCATGGTTGGCTCAGCGGGCGAGGCGAAAGGTTGGCGCGGCCATTTCCGGCACATTCCATCGTCACCGTGTGGGTCGCCGCCGGCCGTCGCTTGAGGTCGTCGAGCGTCAAGCTAAGCGGGGCGCGCACGTGACCCCCGACGACGAGCCGCCACTGGGATGGATCAACGCGTGGAATGTCGAAGTGGATCAGCAGGTAATGCAGGCCGATCGGGGTGATGGGGTACCGCAGCGCCTCGAGGGGCAATGAATGATTCCTGACCGCCAGCTGCAGCTCATCCAGCGAGACATCGGGGCTGGTCGAAACCCTGTTTGTCGCCTCCGGCTTGGCCGCGGTAGCCACCTGCCTAGCCCTCGACGTTTCCGGTTTCCGTGCCGATGAACTGGTTCGAGATCTGGTCAACAACGATCAGGAACGATCCGTCCCCGGCGATGCCCGCGTAGGCGCCGGTGCCCGAGACGATGCGGAAACGGCCCTCGCCGACCGCGTGCGGATCAGCGTTGGGAAAGGCGACCCCGTTGAAGTGCGTGAAGATCGTGCCCCGTTGCCCCGCGAACTGCTGGTCACCCGATAGGCGCGACCGGTCGGAGCCATCGATTGGGACAAGACTGATGTTCTCGACGGTCGAGGTGCCGGAGTCCTCGAACCGACCCGATGTTACGAAAGTGCCGGCAGCCGAAGACGGTCCGGTCCCGTGGAGGTTGAAACCGACGAACATGCGGTCCTGGTCGCTGCTCTCGGCCGCGAACGCCACTTGCGGCGCTCCCACTATTCCAACGGCGCCGGCCGCTCCAGCAAGCTTGAGAATCTGGCGACGACTAATTGCACGTTCTTTCATTTCTGGCCCTCCTTGAAAGAACAATCGACACCCCCCGGCTCCCGCCGATACCCACACGGTACGGCCGGATTCGAACGGAGTCAACGGCTAATGTTTGAAGTGGCGCTCGCCGGTGAGAACCATCGCGACCCCCGCCGCGTCGGCGGCAGCGATTGCTTCGCTGTCCTTCACCGAACCGCCCGGCTGGACGATCGCCCGCACGCCCGCGCGCGCCGCGACCTCGACACCGTCGGGATAAGGAAAGAACCCATCGCTGGCAAGCACCGAGCCCGCCGCTCGTGGGCCGGCGCGATGGACGGCCAGCTCGACTGCCTCGACGCGGCTCATCTGGCCCGCGCCGACACCGACGGTCGCGCCCTGATGCGCCAGCACGATGGCGTTCGATCGCACATGCTTGGTCACCGTCCACGCGAACTGCAGGTCTTTCATGGTCGCATCGTCCGGAGTCTTCGCCGTCACGACGCGGGCGTCGCCCAGGGTGTCGCCGGTGTGATCGGCGGTCTGAACAAGGAAACCGCCGGTGATCGGGCGAATGTCCAACGCGAGCTGCGACGAGCCCGGCCCCGGCTGTAGCACCCGTAGTTTCGGCTTCGCCTTGAAGATCTCGAGGGCCGCCTCGTCGAAGGACGGCGCGACCACCACCTCGAGGAAGACCTCGATCAGGCTCTTCGCAACGGTCGCATCGACCGGCCGATTCAGGGCCACGATGCCGCCGAAGGCCGACCGGCGGTCGCTGGCCAGCGCCCGGTCGAAGGCATCGATCGGATCGCTGCCGACGGCAACCCCGCACGGGTTGGCGTGTTTGATGATGGCGACCGCGATGGTCGAGAAATCGCCCACCAGCGACCAGGCCGCCTGGGTATCGAGGAGGTTGTTGTAGGAGAGCTCGAGTCCCTGCCACTGCTTGGCGCCCGCGACCCCGCCGCCTTCGACCGTTCGATAGAGCGCCGCCGACTGGTGCGGATTCTCACCGTAGCGGAGGTCGCGGACCTTGTGGCCGCCCAGGGTGAAGTCTTCAGGCAGCATTTTCTGCGCGTGCGGCTCCCGAAGGTGCTCGCCGATGGCCGCATCGTAGGCGGCGGTATGGGCGAACGCGACGGCGGCGAGGTGGCGCCGCAATGAAGCCGGGATGCCGGCTGGGTCTTTGAGTGCCTGGAGGACAACCGCGTAGTCACTGGGTCGCACCACGGGCAGCACATGATCGTGGTTCTTCGCTGCGGCCCGAAGCAATGTGACTCCCCCGATGTCGATCGATTCGATGGCTTCGGCTGGACCGGCGCCGGCCGAGACGGTCTCGACGAATGGGTACAGGTTGACGACCACCAGGTCGATCAGCTTCAGCTCGCGATCGGCAAGTTCCTGGAGGTGGCGCGGCTCGTCGCGCCGCGCCAGGATGCCGGCGTGAACGTTCGGATGCAGCGTCTTGACGCGGCCATCCAGCATCTCCGGGAACCCGGTGAGCTCCTGCAGCGCGTGCACCGGAATCCCATTCTCGCGCAGGACCCGCTCGGTGCCGCCGGTGGCATACATCGTGACACGTAGCTCGTTGAGTCCGCGAGCGAAATCGGTAAGTCCGGTCTTATCGGAGACGCTGAGGAGCGCGTTCACAGCGCAAGCGGCAGAGGTTGGCCGGCGAGGCGCTTGACCACGACCGGTAGCAGCGCGTGCTCTTCGGCCTGGATCCGTTCGCGCAGGCTCTCGACCGTGTCGTCCGGACGGACCTCGACGCGGCGCTGGGCGAGGATCGGACCCTGGTCCACGTCGTCGGTTACGACGTGCACGGTGCAGCCGGTTTCCTTGACGCCGCTTTGCAGGGCCATGCTGACCGCGTCCATGGTCCCGGCGAAATCGGGAAGCAGCGACGGATGGATATTGATGATCCGACCCTCGAATTGGCGGGTGAAGGCACGCTCGAGGATGGCATCGTATCCGGCGCAGACCACCAATTCCACGTCGTGCGTTCGGAGCGTCTTCGCCATGGCGAGGTCACGAGCCTTGCGGTCGGGGAAGTTGGCCAGTCGAAAGACATCACGGGAGATGCCCGCCTTCTTTGCCAGCTCGAGCGCCGCGCAGTCACGATTGGCGCCGACCATGACGACCCGCGCCGGATACATTGGGTCTTTCCCCGCCTCGATCAGCGCCTGCAGGTTGCTGCCCCGGCCGGAGACCAGGACGCCAACCCGGAGCCGGCTCACTCTAGGATCTGGACACGTCGCCGCTCGGACGCCACGATATCGCCGACCACGAAGATCTCGCCTTCGAGCAGGCGCAGGGCGGTCGCGGCACTGGCCTCATCGACCACAACGATCATCCCGAGTCCCATATTGAACGTTCGCCACATCTCCTCGTCCGGGGTAAAGGGCGCGAGGTAGGAAAAGATCGCCGGCTCCGGCCAGGTGCCGCGCTGAACACGAGCCCCCAGGCCGATCGGCAGGATACGCGGCAGGTTGCCAACGACACCGCCACCGGTGATGTGGGCCAGGCCCTTGATCTCGACCACTTCGCGCAAGCGTCGCACCGGCTCGAGATAGGCGCGGTGCGGCGCCAGCAGCGCGTCGAGGACGGTGTGACCGTTGCCGGGAATCGTCTGGCCAAGCGCCTGGCGCGGGATCACCCGCCGGGCCAGGCTGTAGCCGTTGGTGTGAAGGCCGGTCGAGGGTAGCGCCAGCAGAGCATCGCCTTCGCGGATCGCGGTGCCGTCGATGATCGCGTCGCGCTCGCAGACACCGACCATGAAGCCCGCAATATCGTATGTCGAGGGTTGATAGACGCCGGGCATCTCTGCGGTTTCGCCGCCGAGCAGCGCGCAGTTGACCTGGCGACAGGCATCGGCCATTCCGGAGACGAGCTCGGCGACAACCGGCGGTTCGAGGACACCGGTCGCGACATAGTCGAGGAAGAAGAGCGGCTCGGCGCCCGCCGTCAGCACATCGTTGACGCAGTGGTTCACCAGGTCGGCGCCGATCTGGGCATGACGGCCCGCAGCGATCGCGAGCAAGACCTTGGTCCCAACACCATCGGTGCTCGCCACCAGCACCGGCTCGCGGTAGCGAGCGGTGTCCAGCGCAAAGAGGCCGCTGAACGGACCGACACCGGCAAGCACCTGCGGGCCCTGGGTGGCCGCGGCCAGCGGGCGGATCAGCTCAACCGTGCGATTGCCGGCATCGATGTCGACGCCCGCATCGCGGTAGGTCGTCACCTGGCGACCGTCTCCAGCGCCAGCTTGTCCATCTCGAGCTGCACCGGCACCGGCACCGGGTAGTCGCCGTCGAAACAGGCCATGCAAAAGCCGCTGACGTTTTTCACCGCCCGGAAGAGCCCGGCCTTGCTCAGGTACTTCAGCGAGTCGGCGCCGATCAGTTGCTCGACCTCTTCCACGCTCCGACCGGAGGCGATCAGCTCGGAACGGCTGGCGATGTCGATGCCCATGAAACACGGCCACTGGATTGGGGGACTGCTCACCCGAAAATGGACAGCCGCCGTCCCGGCCCGGCGCAATTCCTCGACGATCTTCCGGCTGGTGGTGCCACGCACGATCGAGTCGTCGACCAGCACGACGCGCTTCCCCTGGAGGATCTCGCGCAGAGGATTGAATTTCAGCTTGATGCCAACGTTGCGCAGCCGCTCGTTGGGTTGGATAAAGGTGCGGGTGATGTAGCGACTCTTGATCAAACCCTCGCTGTAGGGAATGCCGCTCGCCTCGGCGAACCCAACGGCGGCCGGCGTGCCCGAGTCCGGCAGGGAGATCACGATGTCGGCCTCGGCGGGCGCCTCGCGGGCCAGCTCGCGCCCCATGTTGCGACGGGCCTCGTAGAGCGATTGCCCCTGCAGGTGTGAGTCCGGGCGCGCGAAGTAGATGAACTCGAACATGCACATCGCCTTGCGCGGCGACGGCATCACCTGCTCCGAGATGGGCGCACCGCGCCCGAGCATGACCGCCTCGCCCGGCTCGATCTCGCGAACGAACTCGGCGCCGACGGTGTCGAGCGCGCAGGTCTCTGAGGTGATGATGGCACCGCCATCGGGAAGGCGACCGAGACACAGCGGCCGAATCCCGAGCGGGTCACGGACGCCCACGAGCGCGTCTTTCGTGAGGAACAGCAGGCAATAGGCACCCTGAAGTCGTGGCAGCGCCCGGCGCAGGACGGACACGAGGTCGGTTCCATTGGTGTGCGCGACCAGCTCGGCGAGCACCTCGGTGTCGCTCGAGGTCTTGAAGCGAACACCCAAATGCTCGAGATCGTTCCGCAGCAGCTGGGTATTCGTGAGGTTGCCGTTGTGGGCGATCGCGAGGGTGCCGAGTTGCGGGTGCTCGACGAGGATGGGCTGGGCATTCTCGAGCCGGTTCGATCCCGTCGTCGAGTATCGCGTGTGCCCAAGCGCCAGGTGGCCGGTCAAACGCTCGAGCGACGCCGGGTCGAAGGCCTGCGCGACCAGCCCCATGTCTTTGTGCATCCGCAGGGTCCGGCCGTCGCTGGTCGCGATCCCGGCGCTCTCCTGCCCGCGGTGCTGCAGGGCATAGAGCCCGAAATAGGTCAGGTTCGCAACATCCTCGCCGGGCGCGTCGATGCCGAACAGTCCGCACTCCTCGTGCATCCGTTCATCGGCCATAGGATGGCGGCGGTTCAAAACGCCGTCTCCCATGCCTGTCGCAAGCTGTCCAGAGAAAGCCGGATATCCGATCCCACCTGGAAATCCTCGCCGCCGACGACGCCCACGGCGTAGAGCGGAATGTGATGCTTCGCCATCAACTGCTGCAGGTCAGGCACGCGCCGCGGGGCGACGCTCACGATCACCCGCCCCTGTGACTCGCCGAAGTAGAACGCCTCGCGGCTGACAGGCCCAACGATGGCGGGACAACGTAGCCCGCGTCCACCGTAGAGGGCGCTTTCCGCCAGCGCGATCAGCAGGCCTCCGTCGGAGACATCGTGGGCGCAGCGTATCACCCCACGACCGATGGAATCGAGCATTGCGGCCTGCAGGCGACGCTCCATCTCGAGACTCACAATCGGGGGGCGGCCTTCGGCGGGGGCGCCGAGCAACCGCAAATATTCACTTCCGGCGAGCTCTTCACGCGTCTCACCCAGCAAGAAGACGAGGTCGCCGTCCTCCTGGAAGCCGGAAGGGCATCGAAGAGACAGGTCGTCGAGCAGGCCAACCATCCCGATCACCGGCGTCGGCGGGATGTTCCGTTCGCTCGTCTCGTTGTAGAGACTGACGTTGCCGCTGACTACCGGCAATTCCAGGGCGCGGCAAGCATCGGCGAGCCCGCGGATGCTCTCCTGCAACTGGCCGAAGATGGCCGGCCGTTCCGGGTTGCCAAAATTCAGGCAGTTGGTCACCGCGATCGGGCGGGCACCGGTGCAGACGATGTTGCGGGCCGCCTCGGCGACGGCGGCCTTGGTCCCCTCGTAGGGGTCGAGCGCCACGTACCACGGGTTGCCGTCCGTCGTCAACGCCAGACCTTTGTTGGTTCCGGGCACACGCAGCAGGGCCGCATCGAAGCCCGGGCCGAACACGGTGTTGTCCTGCACCTGGTGGTCGTAGGTCCGGTAGATGGGTCGCCGGCTGCGCAGATTCGGGCTCGCGATCAAATCGAGCAGGATCGCCTCGGGCTCCTCGATTGCCGGCAATACGACCGTGGGCTGCTTGTCGGGGAATGACGCGACCGGCGATCGCAGCGGAACGCCGTCCACCAGCGCCTTCAGCGGGATGTCGGCAACCGACACGCCGTGATCACGAATCCGGATCCGCCCGGTCCCGGTCACTGTCCCGATGCGGTCTGCGTGGAGCTCGAAATGGTCGAAGACCCGGCGCGCCGCGGCCTCCGCATCGGGTCGTACCACGACCAGCATGCGCTCCTGCGACTCGGACAGCATGACGTCGTAGGGCGTCATGCCCTGTTCCCGGCGGCTGATCCGATCGACCTGGATGTCGATCCCGCGGCGGCCACGATGGGCGAGCTCGCTGGCGGCGCTGGTCAGGCCGGCGGCGCCCAGATCCTGGATGGCGGTGACGCCGTCGAGCTCGTTGAGCCGCAGGCACGCCTCGCAGAGCAGCTTCTCCAGGAACGGGTTGCCGACCTGCACGGCCGGCCGGCGCTCGGCGGACCGCTCATCCATTTCCACCGAGGCGAAGGTCGCCCCATGAATGCCGTCGCGTCCGGTGTCGGCGCCGACCAGCAGCACGATGTCACCGGCCCGATCCGCAGTGGCACGGCGCAACCGTTCATGCGCGACCAGGCCGACGCACATCGCGTTGACGATCGGATTGTCAGTGTAGCCGCCGTCGAAATAGACCTCCCCGCCAACGGTCGGGCAACCGAAGCAATTGCCGTAGCCACCGATGCCGGCGACCACACCCGCAAACAGGTGGCGGTTGTGTCCCGAATCGAGGGGGCCGAAGCGCAGCGCGTCGAGGATCGCGATCGGTCGAGCGCCCATCGCGAAGACGTCGCGGAGGATGCCGCCCACACCGGTGGCCGCCCCCTGGTAGGGCTCGATCGCCGAGGGGTGATTGTGCGACTCGATCTTGAAGACGACGGCAAGCCCGTCGCCGATGTCGACCGCTCCCGCATTCTCGCCGGGGCCCTGGAGAACATGTGGCCCTTCGGTGGGCAGCTGGCGGAGCAAAGTCTTCGAGGTCTTGTAGGAGCAGTGCTCGCTCCAGAGCGCGCCGAACATCCCGAGCTCGAGGTCGTTGGGATCGCGGCCGATGGCCCGGACGATGGCGCGGTACTCGTCCTCGGTCAACGCCACTTCCTCGAGCTGGGCGCGCCTCACCGCGATCGCCATCAGACGGCCACCCGCGCCAGCGCATGGATCGCCGAGCGGAACACCGCGAGGCCATCGCTCCCACCGAGGAGGTCCTCGCAGGCCCGCTCCGGATGCGGCATCATCCCGACGACGTTGCCGCGGGCGTTGGAGATGCCGGCGATGTTGCCCAGCGACCCGTTGGGGTTCGCCTCCGCCGTCACGCGCCCATCCGGGGCGCAGTAGCGAAAGACGACCTGGCCATTGCGCTCGATCGCCTCGAGCGTTTCAGTGTCAGCGAAGAAATTGCCCTCGCCGTGAGAGATCGGGACGCGCAGCACCTGTCCCGGACGGCAATCGAGCGTGAAGGCGGACTGACTCTGCTCGACCCGCAGGTTGACCCACTCACAGCGGAATTCACACGACGCGTTCCTCAGCAGCGCGCCGGGGAGCAGGCGCGCCTCCTGCAGGATCTGGAAGCCATTGCAGATCCCCAGTACCAATCCGCCGCGATTGGCGAAGTCGGTCACCGCCTCCATCACCGGGGCGAAGCGGGCGATCGCGCCACAGCGCAAGTAATCGCCGTATGAGAACCCACCCGGCAGGATGACGAGGTCGAGGTCGTCGAGGCGCTCCTCACGATGGTCGAGGTAGCGCGCCGGCTGGCCGAGCACCTCATTGACCGCGTGGGTACAATCCCGGTCACTCCACGTGCCGGGAAAGACGACGATGCCGGTTTTCAAGCGCGCAGGCCCCCACCCTGCCCTCCCCCAGAGGGGGAGGGAATTTCAGACCCAGCAAGGGGGGAAGGAGATGCGAGCTCGACTCGGGCATCCTCGATAACCGCGTTGGCCAGGAGCTGCCGGGTCATCTCCTCGACTCGCGCGCGGGCCTGGCTCTCATCGTCTGCCTCGAGGGTCACCACCAGGTACTTTCCCGCACGCACGTCGGTGACGGAATCGAAGCCAAGCGCGTGCAGGCCGCCCTTGATGGTCAGACCCGCCGGGTCGTTGACGACCGGTTTCAGGGTGACGAACACCTCCGCCCGGTACGTCATTGACGCCCCGCGGCGGACAAGACGTTCAGACGACGCAGTGCCTCGAGATAACGGGCGCTGGTGCCGGCGACCACCTCGTCGGGAAGCGGCGGGGCCGGCGGTTGCTTGTTCCAGCCGACCTGCTCCAGATAATCGCGGACATATTGCTTATCGAATGACGGTTGAGGCCCGCCGGGCTGGTACTGTTCGAGATCCCAGAAGCGCGAGGAATCCGGTGTCAGGACTTCATCGATCAGGATCACCTCCGAGTCGAGCAACCCGAACTCGAACTTCGTATCGGCAAGGATCAGCCCGCGCTCGAGCGCGCGCTCCACGCCGAAGCGGAAGAGCGACAGGCTGAGCCGCTCGAGCGTCTGCGCCAGCTCGCCACCGGCGCGATTGGCGAGCTCGGCGCGCGAGATGTTCTCGTCATGACCGGTCAGGGCCTTGGTGGCTGGGGTGAAGATCGGTTCGGGCAGCCGGTCACTTTCCTTCAAGCCGGCTGGTAGGGGTTCACCGGCGATCGACCGGGTCCGCTGGTAATCCTTCCAGCCTGACCCCGAGAGGTAGCCGCGCACTACGCACTCGAACATGACCGGCTGCGCCATGACGACACGCATGCTGCGCTGGTCAAGATCCGGCTGGGCGTCGAGCAGCTCCGCCGCGATCGATTGATCCGGGGACAGGTGATTGCGGACCAGGCCGCCGGTTTCGTGGAACCAGGCCAGCGAGAGCTGATTCAAGACCCGGCCCTTCTCAGGAATCGGCGTGGGCAGGACGACGTCGAAGGCCGAGAGCCGATCGGTCGACACCATCAGAAGCTCGTGATCGCTCAGCCGGTAGGTGTCGCGAACCTTGCCGCGCGAGTGCAGCGGCAGGGGCAATGAGGTAGTCAGGATTGCCGTCATAAGCCCCCACCCTGCTCCGGACGTCTCAAACGCTCGCCTGGCACTGAAGCGCCGCTCGCGTGGGCCGACGGGCCCGCCCCGCGGACGGGGGAAGGAGACGCCAGGGCCGGTTCGAGGCCGAGGCGCTCGAAGGTCACGTCCAGGTGGCGCAGGTAGAACGCCGGGTCGAAGAGCTCAGCCAGCTCGCGTTCGGTCAAGCGCTCACGAACCTCCGGGGTCTGCCCGATGGCCGTTTTGAAGTCCGGCCCCCCGTCGAGCGCGCTGAGGGCGGTGCGTTGGACCACGCGGTAGGCGTCCTGGCGTGACATCCCCTTCTGCACCAGCGCCAGCAGCACGCGCTGCGAGAACACCACGCCGCCACTGCGGTAAAGGTTCGCCCGCATCCGTTCCCGGTCGATCGTCATTCCCTCGATGATGTCCGCCATCAGTTGGAGCATGTAATCGAGCAGGGTGCAGGCATCCGGGAAGATGATGCGTTCGGCCGAGGAGTGGCTGATGTCCCGCTCGTGCCAGAGCGCCTGGTTCTCGAGCGACGTCTGCGCGTAGCCCCGCACCACGCGAGCCAGGCCACAGATGCGCTCGCTGAGGATTGGGTTTCGCTTGTGCGGCATCGCCGAGGAGCCTTTTTGCTCTTCGCCGAACGGCTCGCGAACCTCCGAGACTTCACTACGCTGCAGGTGCCGGATATCGGTGGCGAACTTCTCCAGGCCGCCGGCCAGGACGGCCAGCGTCGTCAGGAAGGCGGCGTGGCGGTCGCGGGCGATCACCTGGGTAGTGACCGGGGCCACCTTGAGCCCCAGCTTCTTCAGCGACGACTCCTCGACCCGAGGCTCGACGGTGGCGTGCGTGCCCACCGCACCGGAGAGCTTGCCGACCCGGATGTCTTCGCGGGCGGTGACCAAGCGCTGTCGGTCGCGGTCGAGCTCGTCCAGCCAGCCCGCTAGGACGAAGCCGAAGCTGATCGGCTCGGCATGGATGCCGTGGGTGCGGCCGGCCATCAGGGTGTCGCGCTCCTCGATGGCGCGCCGCCGGATCACCGAGGACAGCCGGTCGACATCCTTTAGAAGGATGTCCGCCGCGGCGACGAGTTGCAGGGCCAGGGCGGTGTCGAGCACGTCGGACGAGGTCAGGCCCCGATGCAGGTAACGGGCGTCGTCGCCCAGGGGTTCTGCCAGGGAGTCCAGAAAAGCAACGACATCGTGCCCCACCCGCTCCTCCAGCCGAGCGATGTGGTCGGGATCGACACGAGCCTGGCGGAGCCGGTCGAGCGCCGACCGCGGGATCTCGCCGATCTCGGCCCACCCCTCAGCGACGATGAGCTCGATCCGCAGCCACAACTCGTAGCGCTGCTTTGGGGAGAAGATCTCGCTCATCTCCGGATGGGCGTATCGAGGGATCAATCGGCGGCTGGTCTCCTTGTGGGTGGCGTGCCGTCGGTGACGGGCTGATTATAGCCGCCACGAACCGCCTCAAACACTCGCGTGGCACTAAAAGCGCCGCTCGCGTGGGCCGGCGGGCCCGATGGCTCCGTAACCTCTCTCACCCCTGGCGACTTTTCATCTACGGGGAGTTGCTGGTACATTGGCCCGACACGTAACCAAGTGGGGGCGCCACCCGTTCAGTCTGCAGCGGGCGCCCAGTGGGGTGCCCTGATGCCGGAATTTGAAGAGCGGGAACTGGTCGAGCGAGCGAAGCAAGACCCCGACGCGTTCGGGGCCCTGTATGACCGCTATTTCCCGCAGATTTATCGATTTGCGTATTCCCGAGTTCGTGACCAATCCCTGGCCGAGGATGTGACATCGGAGGTGTTTTTCAAAGCGCTTAGAAATATCAAGCGATACACCTATTCGGGCCATCCGTTCTCGTCCTGGCTTTACCAGATCACGTTGAACGCGGTCGCCGATCATTACCGCGGGCTGCACGGTGAGGTGGACCTCGAGGAAGGCTCGAGTCTGCCGAGTACGGCCCCAGCGGTGGTCGACGAGGTCGTCCGGCGCGACCGTAGCCGCCGGATCTGGGCGGCCATCGACCAGTTGCCCCGCCAGCAGCGGGCGGCCATGGTGCTCAAGTTCAGCGAGGACCGCAAGATCGAGGAGATTGCGCAGATCCTGGGCAAGAGTTCCGGCGCGGTCAAGCTGCTGTTGCACCGGGCCGTCGAACGCCTCCGCCGCGAGCTGCCGCCTGAATTCGAGATTGGTGTGACGTGATGAACGATCCCGAACTCGAAGAGCTGTTCGCCGATCCAGCCGATCGCGCGGTCGTGGATCTCCTCAAAGCGTCGCGGCCGGCCGCGCCGCCGCTGGACCCGCACTTCCATAACTACCTGCGCGCCAAGCTGATGACGGAAGCGCGACGGACGCTCCCAGCTCGCGCGTCGCGGTCGTGGTTCCCCTTCACCGTGTCGCCCAAGACGCTCGCGCCCGCGATGGCCGCTGTCGCGGTCGGCTTCGTGGTTGTGTTGGGCGTCGAGATCTACCTTCACGGACAGACCGAGGCGCCGCAGGTCGCCTACAACATTGGCCGGATCGATAAGCAGACGAATGTCGGAACCGGCGAGCCGATCGTGATCCCCTTCACCGGGCCCGTCGACAAGACCGCCGTTGCGGAGTCGGTGGTGATACATCCGGCCACCTCGGTGACCAAGCAGTGGGTCGGGCAGAACCTGGTCATCATCCCGGACCATCCGCTCGCCGCCAATACCACCTATTCCGTCAGCTTCAAGCCCTTGGCCACACCCACGCCCGCGCCCCAGCAGAACCCAATCGTCCGACCGTCGCCGACGGTCGCCCCAACCCCCGTCGTCGTCCACTTCACCACCGTTCGGCCGCCAGTCGCACCGATCCTTCCGCCCTCGTTCAAGAGCGCGAGCGTGAACTATGGCTATGACAGCCGCCTGGCCGATGCCGGCACTATCCTCAGCGCCGCGTGGACCCCGACGGGCCAGGTTCTGGTCACCCGGCCGGTGGGGCAACCAGGCCCCGGCGCATCGCCGAGCCCGTCTGCCTCCGCGACGCCATCCGGTCCACCGGCGCCGAAAGCGACAACCGACGTCTGGCTGATGAGCTCGCTCGGGACCCCGATCCGAATGGTCGTCCCGGGCGGAAGCCTGCCGGCTGCTTCGCCATCGGGCAGGCTGATCGCCGCCTGGCAGGTTGCGCTTGGAAACCAGGTGATGCTCGGGGTCTGGGACATGCAGGGGACCTTGCAGGCCAATCTCGTCACACTCGGGGGAGTCCCGGATCGAGCTCCAGTCTGGATTGGTGAAGATCGAATCGCGTACGTGGATCAGGGCCAGCTCCGCATTGTCGACCTGCACGGAACCCAGGCGAGCAGTCTGACGCTGCGGGTCGGCGGTGGCCGCCTGGCGGCTTCGCCAACGAGCCCGCGTCTGGCCGTCGAGGGCGCCGATGAGTCGGTCATCCTCGACCTGCGCGTCACCGGATCACCAAAATCACTACCCTCGGGAGCGACCGGCTTTGCCTGGTCTTCCAAAGGCGACCTCGCCTTCGTCGTGCGGCAGAGCGCGAATGCCGACATCAAGAGCGCCACTACCGACCTCTACGTCGCGGCCGATGGCCAATCCCCCCAGAAGGTCGCCGTCAGCCCCGATGGTCAAAGCTGGTCGGACTTGAGCTGGTCCCCTGATGCCAGCTCCTTGCTCCTGGCAACCACGGCCACCAACGGCAACGGCGCCGTTGCCAGCCTGGTGCTGGTCAATCGCGACGGGAGCAGTCCAACCGCTTTCGGTCCATCATCGAAGGAATTCGCAACGCCGCAGTGGTCCCCGGGTGGTGACCTCGTACTCTTCACGCGGCGGGATGAGGCCGCCGGCGGCCGCGCCTTCTGGACGGCGACCACGACCCCGTCGACCACCGACTCGGCGGCGAATCAGGCCCTGGCCGAGGTCGCCAAATTCATGCAAGCTCGGATCAATGGCGACGACGCCGCGGCCCGCTCGGAGCTGGACAGCGCCGGTCTTGCCGCCTACCAGGGCGGGAGCTCGTCATTGCTGGGCCCGGCCGGTAGCCACTTCAGCCGTTACTATCCGGTGACCGTCCAGCCGAGCGCCTCGCAAACCAACGCCTTCCTCGTGGGAGTCCGGATCTTCAGCGCCAAGAACGGCGTGGAGACCAGCTTCTTCGAAGAGCAGCTGACCCTGCTGCCGCAAGGCCAGCAGTCCGTACTGCTGCCACAAGGTCACCGGTATCTGATCGATGCGGTGAATGCCTCGCCCACGATGCCACTCGGGCACGGGCCGACGATCGTCTCGGTCGAGGTCGTGCAGATTCCTCCCGGTGAACAGGTCCGGGTGCGGTTCGATTCAGACCTCAAGCCCGAGACCGTTTCGAGGGACACCATCCAGATCAAGGACAGCGACGGAAAAGTCGTCGATGCCCAGTTCACCTATGACCCGGAAAACCGCCTCGCCACGCTCGCTGTCAAGCTGAAGCCAGGGACCTACCAGCTGGTGGTCACGACCGGCGTGACCGACATCAACCGCGTCGCGCTGGCGCAAGAATACGACGCACCGCTGGTCATCAGCCGCTAACCCTCGCGGTTGAGAACGACTCCGGCCGCGATCGCGGCTGCCAGCTCCCCCGAGCCGTAGAGCGATTCGAAGGGCGAGACCTCCTGGTCGAACGCCTTCGTCTTGTCCAGCAGGCTCGGGTGATCCTGAATGAAGCTGGTCGAAATCCGACCGTTGATGAAGTCCGGCTCCTCTAAAAGCGCCCGGTGGAAGGGGATGGTCGTCTTGGGCCCGGTCAGGACGAATTCCTGCAAGGCTCGCCGGCCCCGACCGATCGCCGACTCTCGGTTGTCGGCGTAGACGATCAGCTTGAGCAGCAGCGAGTCGAAATGCGGCGAGATTTCCTGGTGCGGACGGATCCCGCTGTCGACCCGCACCCCCGGCCCGCTCGGTGGTGCATAACGGCGGAGGCGTCGAGGCGTCGGCATGAAGTTGCGCAGCGGGTCCTCAGCGTTGATCCGGAACTCGATCGCGTGCCCACGCGGTGATCCGTAACCACCGGCTGGCAGTCGCTCGCCTCGGGCGATACGGATTTGCTCGCGGACGAGGTCGATGCCGAGGACCGACTCCGTGATCGGATGCTCGACCTGGAGCCGCGTGTTCATCTCGAGAAAAAAGAAGTCCTCGCCAGACACGATGAACTCGATGGTCCCTGCGTTTCGGTACTTCACCGTCGCCGCGGCTTTGACGGCCGCCTCCGCCATCGCACGCCGCTGTGTATCGCTCAGGCCGACCGCCGGCGTCTCTTCGAGCAGCTTCTGATGCCGTCGCTGGATCGAACAGTCGCGCTCACCCAGGGCGAGGGTCGTGCCGTGATCGTCGGCAAGGATCTGCATCTCGATGTGGCGCGGATGCTGCAGGTATCGCTCCAGATAGACGTCCGGGCTGCCGAACGAGCTCTGCGCCGCGCGGCGGCAGGCTTCGAATGCCGCCGGGAGGTCACCGGACCCCATTGCTACCCGCATGCCGATGCCGCCCCCACCGGCGGCGGCCTTGACCATCACCGGGTAGCCGATTCGTTCGGCTTC
>Ga0209009_1000127_pt1 | contig 31618 bp, 30 predicted proteins | sample BlaSpr_A8_OM3_M2_FD_187979 | JGI IMG/M metagenome (GOLD analysis project Ga0209009, IMG submission 187979) | Forest soil microbial communities from Thunder Bay, Ontario, Canada - Black Spruce, Ontario site 2_A8_OM3_M2 (SPAdes) (version 2) | ecosystem: Environmental > Terrestrial > Soil > Boreal... | reverse complement strand
CATCGAAAGGTGAAACGAGCGGCAGGAACTACGCATGGATCCGAAGACCAAAATCGCCTCACGGTTCACAGTCGAAGCGTATCACTCATTACGTCCTCATTTGGATCCCACAATCCCAGGTTCTCCAGCGTGGGATATAGTCATACAAGCGTTCAAACGTCGGTTATTGGAGCGGTTCTTTAGGCCGATTGAGGCCCTCCAATGTACGAGCGGAAACAGCCGCATCCGGGCCGGCTTTTCTATTCTAGCTCTTGATTGTCTCCTGATCGATACATTGCAGTCTTTTCGTGAAGGACGAACCACGGGAAGGGCGGAGACGAAGGCGTCATTCGAGTCTTTCTTGCGCAGCGCACCTTTCGCTGATTTCAATGAGGATGACAGAGTCAGGTTCTACTTTGATGTGCGTAACGGACTTCTGCACGCCGGCGAGACTGTCGATGAATGGAAGGTCAATAAAGATCAAGCTACGCTGCTCAACGAGGATCAAGCGACTCGGACGAGGGCGATAATTGACCCAGACAAGTTTCACGCAGGTGTCGAATCTGAATTCGAGCGGCTCCTCAGTGACCTTCGCGATGGGCCAGCAGCGGTTCGTGAGCATTTCACACGTCGAATGGATACGATCTGCGGTTGGCCTCTTCTGTACTTCGCGTACGGATCAAATTTGCTTCCGAGCGAAATTCAAAAGAAGACAGTAAACGTTCATGAGCGCGGTAACGCGTTTATTTCCGGGTACCGACTCGCGTTTAGTAAGCACAGCGAAAAATGGCGCGGCGATGCAGCCAGCATTATCAGAACGTACAAAAAGGACGATCAGGTTTGGGGTGCCGTCTACGGAGTTGATTTTGAAGGTCGTAAGACGCTCATGGAATCCGAGGACGGATATCGCGAGCAAATGGTCAATGCGCTGCTACAGAATACGGACGGGAGTCCTGGACCGCTTGTTCGGGCTTTTACCTTTAGTGGAAAGACGACTTGCCACCGGGTGGGCTGCGCTCCCTCACTAGAATATGTGGACGTGATCTTGAGAGGCGCCAAACAGAAGAAATTGCCGGAAAGATACGTGCAAGTGCTGAGATCTCTTGCGGAAGCGACGGGTGTCCGACACGCGTGAGCGCGTGTGAGGGGTAGGGTCACAAAATTCGAACTCAGATTGTATGGGGTTGCTTCTAACGTTGAGGCTAAGCCGCCAGCCGGTACGCGATCACGACTTCATTCCACATACGTTGTGTGATTTGCCCGCGTTCTGTTGAGACCGTGGGGGGAGGCAGATAGCGGCGAGTGCGCTCGATCGGTCGGAGCGAATAGGACGTTCGTTGAAGGCCGACGCGACGGGCTATTGCGTGAAGACCGCGTGAATTAAAAACATCTACTCCGCGCAGCGTACAATCGCCCACAACGAAAGTAACGGCTCCTCCAAACTTTGTAACTCGCGCAAGCTCTTGGAGTGTCTTCTCGAGGTCACGAGCGTAGCAGCGAATGACATTACGAAAACGACTTGATAGTTTCTCGGGTCGGTGCACCATTTCAGCGACGATCCAATCCCAGTCACTCTCATTCGTTCCACACTCGGCACCAACGTTACTTGATCGCAACTCACGAACTTGAGCCACCGTCATCCCAAACCAAACCAAGCTCATCTTGTGTCCCCGCAGATAATCAATCGCGTTCAAGTACGGGGGTGAAGTGATGACGTGATCGAAAAAGCCATTGTCGAAGCGCGATAGGTCGCGGCAGTCGCCGCTTTTTACGCTGGCTGGGGGCAAGCCGCTCCCGCGATGGAAAGGCGCGTTGTCGGTAATGAACGATACAGCGCGAGGAAATAACTCAAAGGGATGGTACGGGGCGACATCCCGTGTTCTGTGCGGTCGACTATGCGAAACGTCTTGAGCCAAACTTACGCCGCCTTGCTTCGTTATGATCATTCGGGAAACCGCGAGTTTGATAAATGTTTCGGTATGGGGTTCCACATGATTGATCGCACGCAAGAGTGCAAGTAGTTCTCGACGCGATCTTACATCGAACCAGTACCTCAGGAATTGCCGGGTGTCTTTGTCGCAATGCGGAGGGAAGTCGGAGCGTCCGTCTATTCGCGGCAGAATGGCCACAGCGCGCTCCAATACGGCTTGCGATTCTCGTCGAAACCTCGGTTCGTCTAAGTCGATCGTTGACGCTCTCGCGATCAGCACTGCGAGAGGATCGCGGTCGATTCCGAACGCCTCACAGCCGTGAGAGCGGCCAGTTGCGACAGTTGTGCCAGAGCCGGCCATCGGATCTAGAACACGAGCCCGCCGTTTTGCTTTCCGAAGCCTCCTACGAACAACTTCGGGGCCCATTCGGGCGGGAAACGGATGCAGTGGCTTCCGCGAATATACTTGGACGCTCGCCTTCATTTCTTCACCTTAACCGTAGTGGGCGTGCCGGCGCAAAACCGGGCGCTATTTTTCGCGTCCGGCAGCTGGTAGGCGCGGCACGACACCGATTTTGTACATGGTAGCATAAGCTGCCGGCAAAAAGCATCCTGCCTGGAATTCCACAAAAACCGCTCGCCAGGCGGTTTCGGAGGAAGCGGAACGGAAGCATGCCCGCCTCTTTTTGTTTTCAAACTGCCCGTGGTCGAGGGCGAGAATCTCCGACTGCCATGCAAGCTTGGAGGGATCGGGTCATTTTCGATACAGGCGTGACACTTTAGCTGCGGCGCGGTGCGCACTAGAGGAGTTTCCGTAGGGGTTTCTGAGCGACGTTCTGCTATGGCAATCGGGGGCTTCCAGAGTCAGTATTCCCGGTTTTCTCTTAAAGGGCGGTCAATTGGACTTTGATCCGGACCAAGACGCCGACCCTGTGAAGAATCGGAAGAACGTTGCTAAACACGGACTCGACTTCTATGGGGCTGCAACCGTGTTTCGGGACCCGCTGGCGGTCGATATTCCGGACCCGGCTCACTCGGAAAATGAAGAGCGGTACCTAGTGATCTGCGAAACAGAAAAGGGGCACCTGATCGTTGTCTATTACACCGAGCGAGACGGCCGGTCGCGGATAATTGGTACGAGGAAGCCTACTCGAAGTGAACGTAAGGAATACGAAGATGGCAAACGCGGATGACATGCGTCCGGAGTATGATTTCAGGGGCGGCGTTCGTGGTAAGCATACCAGTCGTTTCAAGACGACGGCTGAGATGAATTCGTTCATAGCGCAGGTGCGCGAAAACTCTGCGCCACAGATTTCCGACGGCTCGACATTCAACATTAGTAATATTAAGGCCGCATTGGCGACCCACAACCGATATACGCATCGAATTGCGCAACTTTCAGCGCTAGGCCGGTATGTAGAAAATATTAAGCAGACGGTCGACGAGGCGCTCGGGAATTTAAAGGCCGGTAGCCGTTCATTTGTCATTTATGGCGAACCACAAAGTGGCAAGACCGAGATGATGATCGCGCTCACCGCGCGTTTGTTGGATGAGGGCCATCGTGTCATCATTGTTCTCCTGAATGACAATGTTCAATTGCTCAATCAGAATCTCAGCCGCTTTCGCTCCGCCGGTCTAGACCCGTCGCCAAAAAGTCACGACGAGATTCTTCACGATGAAATATCTCTCGCTACCGGCGAGTGGATCATCTTCTGCAAGAAGAATGCAGACGATCTGCCAAAACTGATTGAAAAGCTTAGGAAAGTCACCGATCCGATAGTCGTGATTGACGATGAAGCCGACTTCGCAACCCCGAACGCTAAGGTAAATAAGGTCGGTGAACAGACCCGCATCAATGAGCTCGTTGAAAAGGTAATCGGCAAATCTGGCGTCTACATCGGAGTCACAGCTACTCCTGCGCGGTTGAATCTAAACAATACATTTGAAAATGAAAAGGAACGCTGGGTAATCTTCAATCCGCACCCTGACTATATCGGGAGGTCGGTGTTCTTCCCGACCCGCCTTGAAGAGTTAAACAATCCGCCCTTTGCGCTAGAACGACTGCCGGAAGACTACGACAAGCCGCGTTTTCTTCGACGAGCATTATTTAGTTTTTTAGTAAATGTTGCGCATCTCAACACGGCAATCAACACACAAGAGAAGAACTACTCGATGTTGATCCACACGAGTGGCGTAACGGCGGATCATTCGGACGATTATAAAGAGGTCTTGAAGATATTCGGGATCCTATCAACGCCAAATCACCCTGACTTCGAGAAATACTACAGACAGCTGTGGGAACTGTCGGCGACTAGATACCCTGGAGAAGCCGAAAGCATTTGTCAGTATATTCTTCGGAATGCACGACGGCACGACGAAGTGATCATGAACAGCAAGGCAAAAAAGGTGAGCGCGAACTGGGAACGAGCGACAAAACCCCAGACGCCATTTACGGTCGCGATTGGCGGCAATATCGTGTCACGCGGCGTGACGTTTGAGAACCTGTTGTCAATGTTTTTCACGCGCGACGTGAAACACAAGATTCAGCAAGACACATATATTCAACGTGCCCGCATGTTCGGACCGCGGGGTAGCGAACTCCAGTACTTCGAATTGTCGATTCCGAACCGACTATATCAAGATTGGCATCGTTCCTTTCTTTTCCATACTCTGGCGCTGCTTGCTATCCGAACGGAGTCTCGGTCACCAGTGTGGATCGAAGATAAACGGATTTCGGCTGTCGCGGCAAGCAGCATCGATCGGGCGACCGTGAACCTAGATAGCGGTGAAATGAGCTTCGCCATCTTCAAGTATGATGAAACCGCAATCGAGGCCGTTCTTCATAAGGAAGTTAGTTCCATCGAGAAACTTCGCGAATTGCAACGTCTGATTGGAGAACCCGCGCTTCCAACCTACATTTTGAATTTCATACACGAATATCTACCCAAGGGAGACACCTCCGTCGCGATTCATGCCCCTTCGTCGATTGGTGGTTACAGCGATGTTGAGGGTGAAACCAGGCGCGCAGATGTTTGGCGTCGTCGCGGATTCATGGGCACGAAGGAGTTGGAGTTAGATAGATTTCCCGTGGCCGGACATCACATTCGCATCTTTTACTTCGAGCAAAACGCCAGAGTTTTCTATAAATTCAATGAAGCTGTGTCGTTCTTGAGGCAAAAGTAAGCTTGTCACTTCGAGAGTATGAGTTCTTTCATGGCGTGGCGATAGCGAGGCTTCTTTCTATAGCGACGACGTTGGAGGTGACCAGGCGAGATGACATTGGCACGGGTTGTTATGCGTTAAATCGAGCAATCGGCGTAATTATCAAGTACGCAACGGCTCGACTCACGCCGTGGTCCTTTACATTTCAGGCTGCGCATAAGGGAGCTCTCTGCAAACTAGCGGCGATCTATCCGCAACTCCTCGTTTTGCTCGTGTGTAATGATGATGGAATTGTCGCGCTCGATTATGCCTCTGCACTGCTGTTGGTCGGGAGCGGTGCGGGCAACGCCTCAATATCCGTGTTTAGAAGACCACGTGAAATGTATTCGGTCTCGGGAACATTTGGAAAGCTTCCAAGGAAACTAGGTGACATTGAGTACGCGAGACAGCTGCTAACACCAAGCCCGTAGGTTACACAAATGACTCCCTTTGAGAACCCGGATCATGATGCAATGAACCCGCACGAGCAGTTTTACTATGCTACCTCGATGATAGGCTTGTTAGATAATGATGAGACGCGCTTCTTCGGAAGTTGCTTTTTTGTAGCGAACGTATCGGACAGAAGGATCCTCGACGCTGGCAATGGCGCGGTCATGTTCCTTGTGACAGCTCGTCACGTGGTCGCCGAGCCGCTGCATCGTGGCGTCACCCTTTTCGTGCGAGTGAACCGACACGGGGCAGCTCCGGAAACCATGCCCTTACCAAGCGATGGTTGGCAATTTGCAGAAGATGGCGCAGATATCGCCGTGCTTCCTATGCCAGAGCTCCGCTACGAGCGAGTGGCGGGAGGATTCGCTGTGCCCCCGATATCGTATCAGCAGTTCATGATTTCGGATTGGCGCAACTCAGCATACGACTACCGATTTGGGGACGTCGTGCGCATCACTGGGCTGTGGTACGGATCAACCAAGCATCCCCAACTGATCGTACGGAGCGGGAACATCGCCACCGCCACAGTTGGACCCGTTCAATTTGAGAGCGGGATGCTTCCCGCGTACCTCGTAGATGCGAGCGTAACGCGTGGAATGTCCGGTGGGCCAGTGTATGCCACCCACGGCCGGGGATGGGCGGAAACTGCTCTGCTCGGTGTCAACTACGGGTACTGGCCCGTCAATCTCGACGAGCTGGACGCGGCCCCCCCCGGGGGCCAAACAGATGGAGCAGGCGATGCAGCAATGCGTCAACTGATGTCAAGAGTAGAGCGCTTGAATTCTCGACTCGCGATCGTCACTCCGGTGCACCATCTTGGCGAGGTACTAAGTCGGCATCCGTCATGGGGCAGGCCGCTCCTCTAGTCGGGTCGCTGAAAACACGAGAATGCTGACCACTAATAGCGCCGGCCGCCCTTCACACGACCAAATTGAATTTGCCCTGTCACCTGCCGCCGCACGAATAGATCGCCGAGCACGCCGAAGGTGTGGGGTCTCAGGCGCGGGGTGATACACATTCGCTACACAAACCGCGTGGGATTCGCCGACAACGGGCGGAATGGCGTGGGACGGTCGCGCAGCGAACGACTTGACACGGCGGGGCTTTGCGGGATTTTATGGGACCCCGCGAGACGGCCTAACCACAACCTACACTTTCCCGCCATTCCGCTTCCGAAGCCCAATCCATCGGCATTTGCGCCGATCAGGCAGTCGAAAATACACAAACGCTACACATTTCTGCACCCAGCACCGCCACTGTCTTGGCCGTTGCAATGTCGTTGATGCGGCGGCAAGTCGAGCATCCCAAAACAGCTCTCCGCGCTTACTAAACGGATATCCGACCGACCTTGCCGCTCGAACCGCCCTCCGTAAACCAGAGGGCCCCGTCAGGACCCGTGGTGATGCCGAGACCGTCGCCGCTCGGGACCGGATACTCGGTGAGCACGCCGGAGGTGGTAAAACGACCTATCTTGTTTGCTTCGATAAACCAGAGTGCCCCATCCGGCCCCACTGTGATGGCGTCTGCCAGGGATCTCGTGTAATTGAGGCCCCTAGATGTCACTCTTGGTGGTGCGCACCGTGGCCGACTGCATTACGCTTGTCGACAGAATCGCCGTGTGCGCCATCGGAGCCGGGGCAATCGAACCCGGCGAAACCGACTTCGGCGAATCCAAATGTACGCCGATTGCAGACTGGCGTCTGGCGTACAGCTGAAGAGGAGCATCCCGCAAGGACCAGACTTGCGATCAACGCGAGCGACTCAAGAATGCGACAACGGCGGCTGCTCATAGAGCGGTTCCTTCGAAACCGGCGAAATCAAATTTCCAGCGAGCCGCTTGTCTTCCTCGACTCCTTCTTTTACTTATCGATGCAAGAAAAACCGCGTTGATGAGTTTCAAGTGTGGCAGGGCTCCTACGGTGTCGTGACCTGAATAGCACTCCAATACGCTTGGTTCGGACTACCGCCGGAGAATGCGCCGGAGCCCTCGGAAAGGATCACGTAGAACGGGCCGTTCCCAACGGAAGCCGTGGCACTCCCAAGTTGCGCGCCATTCGTGTTCACGCTCACCGTCGCCACCCCCGACGCGTTGACGCTGATTGCCAGCGTATAAAGCTGATTAAGCGTCGGTGCCGACGCGGACAGTTGGCCGACTTCGTTCCAATGAGTCCCAAACCCCGAAGGGCTGGTATAGTCGAAGCCCGTTGTCGCCGCCACGCCGCCTATCCCACCGTCCATGTCAACTCCCGATCCGCCGTTCTGAGTGGAAATCGCCAGTTGTAGGACACCGGCGCTGATCGACGTCGCCAAGCCTGAGGCCGTTAGGGTGAAAGGTGGTGTGAAGGACTGGACGCTCTGAATACCGCCCTGTTGATACCCGCCGGCAGGCGCACCTACTCCCAAGCCGAGGCTTGGAGAGAAGGCAATAGCGGGCGTTACGATCGTAGCCGTTGGATTTGCATCGAAGTTCGTCAGCGCGGCTACTGCAACAGGGCCGTTCACAACAAAGAGCGAGCTGTTCAGCGAGTTATCGCTTTTGAAATTATCAAAGAGCAAGTTCGTCGAAGCGCTGGCATTAAGTGTTATACTCTTCGATCCGAGGCCGGGCGCACTGGCGGTCAAAGTGACCGGTCCAGGCTGACTAGGCGTGAAGGTGACTGAATCGGGCCCGTTAGGCAAGCCGGGGAAGAGGTTCCCGAACGTACCGGCGGGTATGGCGATCGAATTCTGGCTGAACGTACCGGGAGCGGAGCTAATGAGGGAAATCGTTGTTGCGATTGCGACAGGGGCTCCGACCCCATTCGACCCCGCGGTTACCACGGTGAACGGCGTCGACGCGACGCCTGCTGTCAAACTCGAAGGGGGAGAAAGAAAAGCCAATTCCGTCGCGGATCCATTCCCTGTCGTTGGCCAAGGATTGCCGACTTGAACGATGTAGCCTTCCCACGGCTGCAACGAACCCGCTGATCCTATGATGTCGCCAACTTCTGCTCCATTTGCGACGACGTTAACAGCGCCCAGCAATGCATCGACCCCGTCTCCAAAAACGCCAGCCAATAGACCGCCTTGGTCTTTATTAATCGCGATATCGACACACTGCTCAAATGACAGTACTTGAGAGATTACCGCAGAGGTGAGCGACGAGGACGACGCGAGGCTGTTCTCGATAGTTGTTGGTAGTCCAATACCTGTGCTGACCACGCAAGACTGCAACTCCGGATTTAACTTTGAACTACCGGTCGTTAAGCTTATTTTTGCGCTTAGGAGGTCAAGTGCTACGGCGAGAACGCCGGCCCCGCAGGATTCGCCCACTCCTTGCCAACCGGGAGTGAGGAGCCCGTAGCCGGAGTCGAACGTGCCTATCAAGCTTAAGTCATTACTGGCAATCGTATTTACTTGGCTGCCTTTAAGAGGATTGACGCTCGTAAGTACACCGCAACTGTACAAACCAACATCGTATACGGCAGGAGTTGGACCAAGATTGAAGCTCGATCCGCTAGGTTGTTGGCCGAGCTGATTGGTAAGCAAGCTTACAATATCGGATATGAAATCCAAATATCCGATATCTCCATAATTCGGCGAGAGATAAGGTAGGACCGATGAAAGTGGCTTTCCGCCGTTACTTAAGGTCACAATCCCAGGGTAAATTTCAATTTGAGAGGTGGTTCCGCATTGTCCCGGGGCTCCTGGCGGCGTGCTGGCCCAGGCGTTGAAAGAGAAGACGTTCTGCAATTGCTGCGCGCTAGAATAACAACTAGTATTGATCTGATATACGCTGCCAAACCAAGATAGGGCCTCGCCGGTACCAAAAAGGCCGGTCGCAAAGGTGCTGTTCCACCCCACGCTTGTAGTCCCGTCCGTAGAAACGGTCAGTTTAGTTGCGGCTAGCCCCTCATAGCAGCTTAGTGGCATGACGCTGATATTCGCACTCGAGTTTGTAACGCAGAGCTGCGGCGAAGATGCCATCCTCGAACGAAGCAGTGATTGACTACGCACGTGGATAGATAGTGAACCAAGCGAGGTGATAGCGGCCTGAACAGCAGCTTGATAGGCCGATGCTACTGTTGGCGACGAAAATGGATTAGGATACACAAATGCACTTGCTTGAAGGGCGGCGGCCAGTGCCGCAATCGCTGGCAACCTCTGCAAGGTCGAGACGATCGTTGATTCGTTTGCCGCGCTAAAAATCGCAGGATTTAGCCAAACGATTGTGACTGCAGTCGATTGCGCATCGAATGCAAGCCCTAAATTGTTAGATATCGCCGGCCAGGGGGCCAGCCAACCAAACTTTCGGTCTGGGTCGATAACTCCCAACACTCCAGCACCGTTCGGAGTCACAAAGTCGACGGACTTGAGCTTAATTCCGGGTAAACCTTGCCATACCGATGTCGCTGGCACGAGGTTAGCCGCCTTCGATCCCGGTATCGCAGCGACGGTAGCGGTGAAGCTGCTGGCGTTAACGCCCGAACCAGCGCAACTTCCGCCGGCTGGCGGAGTCGGTGCCGCATGTTTCACGTCGATGTCGCCGCCCATGAACGACCACGGATTCGTGGAATTCGTGATGGTCGTGTGGTCGAGTTTAATGTTGTTTGCATTCCGCCCCTTGCCCACCGGGTTGGGACACGGACTGGTCGCAAAGCCGACGGCGTAGCCGTCTATGTTCGTGTGGTCGATGCTGATGTTTGGCGTATTCTGCACGTCAAGCGCTGTGCCGGTGCTGCTCTTGCTGCCCGACCTGCACATTCCATCGCTGTCCGCACCATTAACGCAAATCGACGTGTGGTCTTCGTGCATCGATCCCACGTTGTCGATGTAGACCGCAATCTTAAAAGGACCATTGACCACGGTATGATCGAGGCTCGCCGGTCCGTGGGCTGCGCCAATATAGATGCCGATGTCGCAGTTCGCGTAGGCCGACGACTCCACGTCGATGCGATCTCCGCCGCCAAGACGCGCGACCGTGTGCGGCTGACCGCTTGACGTCATAACGCTGGAACACGCGACGACGCTACTTGTGTGTAGTGCCTGCGAACCGGCTATGGTAGACGGCGTTATTCTCCCGACCGACGACCCGTAGCCCGAGCAAGACGCGAGGAGTATAGCTATCCCCAGAGCCGACGACTTTTGCTGTCGTGCCCTCCTAAAAGGTCGATCAAGCGGCGGCAAGGAGCGACCGAGCCGCCGAGCCACGAGTACCATTCCGATACGTTAAAGGTTACATGGAACCGGCTGCCGTGCTCAATCGGGAGCGAGTCGCAATTTTGTCGCAGATGCGATAGAATTGCGAGACCCGAGACGCTTCGATGCAGCAGAAGAACAAAGCCGTTCTAGATGGGGCCCTGCTTCGCGCCTTACGGGAGGCGCGCGGTTTCTCGTGCCAGGCGGACCTTGCCAAGGCGACGGGGGAGATCGACCGCAAGGGCTCCGGCTTGAGCGCTCGGATCATCTGGAACGCGGAGAACGGGGTGCCCGTAACTCGACGCAGTCAGCTTCTGATCGCCGGCGCACTCGGAATGGACAATCCCGAAGCGCTGTTCCTCGAGCTTCCTGCCGGGAACGGAGCGGCCACTCCGGCTTTACCGCGCAAAAGTGTCTGGACGCCGCCCGCTCCGCGGATTTGGAGCAGACCACTGGTATTCATCTCCGTAGCGCTGGGCGCCGTCGCGCTTGTCTTTTATTTCTTGCTCATCTCGCCATTGCCGCGGCTAAAATCGAATGACGACTCGCCTGATGTTGCGCCGCAACGCACTGCACAGCGCGGACCCATCTCGGCGACGGCTATCGAACTGGTGACATTCTCGGGCCGTCCCTACGAATATACCGTTGACGTCGTGGGCAAAGGATTCGGTGCCCTACGCGCACAGCTCCCTGACAAAAGCCATTCTGAGTATTTTCGTATCGGGGATTCGACAATAGGTCTTGAAGCGGGCTATGGCGGGCCCGCCGGTCGCGATAGGTTTGGCCTAAACTACATCTCGTGGAGTGATTCTAGAATAAAGATTTCCGGATACGAGTTAGGAGCGCCCGGACATTGTGTCGTCGTCGGCGTGTGGAATCCGGTAACGCGAGTCGGTGCTGCCTGGGGCGGTAACATTCCACCGATTTCCTTAGGAACGCCGCGAATACGTTCGGTGCGAGCGCAGGCCGATGGGACCATAACGCTTACAGGCCATGGCTTTGGCGCAGCGCCCGCCTCCATGCCCTTTACCGGCAACACCAATAATCTTCAGGTCGTGGACCTAAAGTATCACTCCTTCTCCGGTCGTGGGTCAGTATTGTTCACTGCCGGCCTTGGCAGTGATGCGATCAACCTCGTCTATCGATCGTGGTCGGACAATAGGATAGAAATCGGCGGACTTGCCGGGAATTACGCCGACGGCGGAATGTCGCTCAGCAGCGGGGACCCGATCGCAATCGTTTTGGTTAGCACGCACTCGGGCCTGAAGACTGCCTGGGGTGGAACGGTCGAAAAATAAGAGCCTGGCCATGGGAAGACAGCATGCGATTGTTCTGCGGGAGAGTACACAAACGCTGACTGCGTCTCCGACCCCTAGAGATCGCGGGGTTTGAAGCGATGGTTATACGCCGCCATTTACCACCATTTCCACCTTCCTTGATGCCTCCGAAAATACACATTCGCTACACAAACCGCGTGGGATTTGCCGAAATGGGGCGAAACGGCGTGGGTCGACTAAGTGCCGAACACCTAGATGTAGTGGGATCTTGCGGGATTTGAGAGGACAGCCTGAGACAGCCTAAGCACAACCTACACTTTCCCGCCATATCGCCGCCGAGGCCTTTCGCGTCGATCAGGCTGACAGTGACTTGCAGTCATTGCTCCGCGTAGGGCCTAAGCCGTAGCTCATGTTGCACGACGACGTCCAGGATAAAGCCGGCCGCCGTGTGCATGGTTGGTTTTTGGTTTAAATACTGGTTTGCGATCTGGGACGCTACGTTTGACGCTTGCTGCCCCGCAGTCTGCTGCGTGGTGTTGACGATGATGTTTCCTGGGCGAGATCCGTTCTGTTGGGCGAGCTGGGCCGCAGCGTCAAGGACGCTCAGCAGAACAACGCTTCCGAAGAGCCGGCCTGTATGGAAATCAACCTTACCGCCGAGGCCGGCGACTCCCTGAAGATCGACGCCGGGCATCTCGCTGAGTTCTATCGTACGGCCGTTGGGGAGTTTGACTAGATCGAATCCGACGAACAGCCGCGCTTGACCGTTAGCAACTCCGTTGGCATAGCTACCCGTTAGTCGGGAGCCCTGAGGTATCAAGAGCTGCCGATGCGTGGAGTCGTAGACGTCTTGGCGCACTTGTGCTGCGATCGGGCCGGGGACCGTAGAGTCGATCGGCGTGTAGAGCGACGCGGGGATGATCGTGCCTCGCTGCAAGACGCACTCGCAATCGCTCGTGAAATCGGGAGCGGATGCAGGTTGCGGCGTAGAAGGTTTGCTGACATCCGTTGCTACTTGGGCAGCGCCGTTCAAATTCACGACGAGGTCTGCGTTCCGAGCTTCGCTGACGGAGTCCGAGCGTATCAGTGCGCGAGGAATAGGACGCCGTTGCCGGCTTTCGCTGACATTCTGGCGCGTAGAAGTCGGCGGCTCGACGAGCGGGGCCGGCGCGACTGGCGGCAGCGTGGTCAGGGCATCGCTTGAGACAAGAGCGGGGTCCGGGCGTTGGGTTCTAACTGGCGGCGACGTCGGGGAGCGCAATGCGTACGCTCTCGTGTCAGGACGTTCGGTGATCGTGCTGATATCCGCAGCTTGCGCAGCGACCGGCGGGGCGACGGCCCTGGCGGCCCCAGACAACCGGACGAACCGCAGCGCGAAACATCCGGCGGCGATGATGATTGCGGTCGCGAAAAGCGCGGACCCTCGAACGGTTATGGCTCCGTCGACTCTGTGCGGTGTGACGAGAGATTCGGCTGCCGATCGGCTCACGGCGATTTGCGCTCGAAAGTCGTGCGAACTTGACCGCGTGCCGTCGTCCGGATCAAGACAATTTCTTTGGGCACGCCGTCGATGACGAATCGACGGTGTGAGGGTTCGTACGAGTAATTCACGATCTCGTCGACGCCGTTGTCGCGCGAGTACGGCAACGGCAGATCTCCCGAAAACTCAGGAAGCGAGATGTAGGTGTGCTTCCCATCGTTGCAGACCTGCGCGGAGCGGAATTCACTCGCTCCGCTTGCCGCATAGCCGGAGTCGAGACCGTCGCAGCCGGAAGCGATTGCGGGGGCTTCGCTCAGCCTCTGCGGTTTTTCGGCAGTCCTCTTTGGAGGCTCGGTGACGGCCGGGTACACGAAGCCGACGTACTCAGCGTGGAGTCCAGAAGTAGCGACCAGTCGAATGTGGTACGCGCGCCGGTCGGTCAAGACGATCAGCATAGCCGTGATGTTGACTTGTGCCGGCTTAACAATGAGGTGCGGAACGTTGTCCGGGCCGGAAACGCCGTCGGCAAGCTTCCATCTTACAGTGTCGGAGAGGAACGCACGCCGGACCGTCTCGCCTCTCTCGAGTTCGATATCGCACGAGTCGTCGACGCCGACCCGAATTGCGGGAGTGCCCGCATCGTATGCGTAGCGGTAGGGACCGTCTGCGCTCGCGGGACGATCGGATTCTCGTCCGAGCGCGGGCACCGACGAAAGGAATAGAAGGGAGAGAAGCCCGGCGACCCGCCTTACGTGGATCTGTTTCAATTGATTTTCTCCGTCCAGTCGAGATCGGTAATGAAGAGTCCCAGCGGATTGGAATAGATCGCCGCCTCGTCGCTCTGTCGCGCAAGCATAATCGCGAAGTGCCCGTGGAAGCGCTTGCGAGCGCCGATTGCTCGCCCGGAGGAGTCCCGCGTGTCCTCGGTCCACTCCGCCTCATACTCGCGCGTCGAGGTTCCGATCGGTGCTACGAAATTCACGGTGACCGCGACCCGCTTCTGAAAACCGAGCACTAGCGGATCGTTACGATCGTAGAACTTCTTTAGAAAGCCTTGGGCCTGCGAGCCATTGAGGACAAGCGCGACTACCCGTCGCTGCCGCTCGCGCGTCGCCATCGGGTCGCTTGAGACTTCGCGCACGTTTGTTATCCAATCGGCGATCTGCGCGCGAACGGCAACCGCGCTCGGTCCACTCTCTGACTCGGTCGCGCGGCCGATATAGGTAATCTGACCTTCTCGGTTGTCGTGGACGTAAACCGGGACGACCTTCGCCGTCGTCGCCAAAACGAGGTTCGCGAGAAGCGAGAGGCAAAGCGCGGCGGCAAGAATAGCCGTAAGCCGACGCATCGAGACGGCCGCTACGATATGGTCGGCTGTTTTCTCGATGTGCGCACGCCGAGCATCCGTGTAGGGACTGCCACGATGCAGCGAGGACCGGGCATCGCGGGAGGCGATCGCGCTCATCTGCGGCTGTCCCCCTCATTGGCGGCCCAAGGCTGACGTAAGCGCTGGTTGCGAAGAACGCGCCACATTGCGATCGCGTGTCGGTCGGCTCGACTCGGTCGACGCGGTGTTGGCTCGAGCTGGTCCAAGATTGTTTCCCCAAGTCCGATCACGCTTGAGATCTCGAGCGCGAGCGGACCGCGACGCAGACGGAATCGCCCGACGGTCGGCCACGAACTCATCGCTTGCACGCTGACCGAATCGTCGCGGCGGCGGCGATCGAATCGCGCGCCCCGGCGTGAGCGGAGTGGCCGACCGCAGCAAAGCCGGCTGCGACTTGCGAGGCAGCGCCGCGTATCGTCCCGATAACCGCCGCCGTCGAGAGCACCGGTGACGCGGCGACGAGGCTCGCGACGAATCCAGGTGCGAACCAGACGACCAGCGCGTAGACGACGGTCACCGCTGCGATCGAAAAATAGTCGCTCACGCCGTGTCCACTCGCTGCCGTGTCGTTCCAGGCCCGCGTCAGATCGTCGCCGAGGTTCGTGCCGAGACCCAAGATGAGATTGATGACTAAGAGTTTCGTTGCGACACCTAAGACAATCGCGAGATAGCGCTCCGCCCAGGGCAGCGTCCAGCGGCTGCCGATGAATCCTAAGAGAAACACCCCGGCCGAAACGACGATATAGCCTTCGACCCATGCCAAGAGCAGCGCGCAGGCGGCCACGGCGAAGGCGAGCGTGACGGCGGCCTCTGCGACCAGCGACGCGGCCGCAGTGAGGCCGAAGGCGAGGGGATTGAAGGTCGCCGGCGGATTGAGCGCGGTCGAGAGATCGAATCCGTAGTGCAGGACCGTGTCCGGGGAGAGCTGCTCGAACGAAAACCCTGCGATCGTGGCGCCGATGTTGCTGAAGTCGTGGAGGATGTTGTTGACGGCGGCGGGCGCGACGGCAAAGATTCCGACTGCCACGCCGACCCAAATGAGCCGTCGCGTGATCGACGCGACGAAACTGTCGAGCTCGCGAACGCCGAGAAAGATCTCGATCAGGCTCCAGGTGATTTCCGTCCCAACAAGCGCAAGAAAAAGCCCCCGGGCGACGGCGATCGCGTTTTGCGTCCAGGTGAGCGTTTGGAGGTCGAACTTCGTTTTCACGTCGTCGAGGACGCCGGCTGCCGCAGGCGCGGCGCACGCGGCCAGCAGTGCTAGCCCAATGCCGATCCGGATCGAGGTTTTCACTCCGCGAAGCTTCCTACAGCCGCCCTTGAAGCGGTGACTTTCCGGCGGGGTAGAGCAGACGGTACGCTTCGTCGTAGTTCCGCTGCTCGTCGAGCACGGTCGCCGCCGTCATCGTTCTCTGTTTCTGAAGTTGAGCGACCAGCTGTGCGACGAGCATATTCGTGGTCTGTGTGGCCTGAAGCTGGCCTTGGGCGCCGTTGCTCATTGTTTGGAGGGCGTCGAGGGTCGAAAGCTCCGAGTCCATTTGCGCGAGTTGCGCGTTAGCGGTCGCAAGCTTCGGCCGGCTTTGCGCGATTGCGGCGCGCAAGACGTCGAGTTCCGAGCGAATCTGCTGCCAGTTCTGGGCGTAGGCCCGCAGGTTGCGCAGCTGGTACTCGAGCGAGGTGATCTGGTTCTCGATTTGTTTGAGTTGGTTGAGACGTTGCGCGACCAGGATGAGCGCGTTTTGCGGATCGTTGACGATCCACTGCGCGTCTGCCGCGCGCATCGAAAGACACGATGCGACCGCAAGCATGAGCCCGAGCGCGAGAGTTTTGCTTACCATTGGTTTACCCTCCGAAAGATGAATCTGAGCTGACCCGTACGAGAGCAGGCACGCCACAATCACGCGTTTTCGGACGCCGTCTAGTCTCCGCGACGAATTCAAGGTCCTGACACTCGCGCCACCGCTTTGCGGCCGCATCGAGTCCGGAAACCTCGAAGATGTATGCCGGATAGTCGCGAGGATGTTGCGCCTTCAGCGAGCGCGTCAGCCGCAGGTCGTCCGCGCTTCCGGCGCCGAGGACGACAAGCTCCTCCGCGGTTAGCGTAAGATCGATCATCGCGCAGCCCTCGGGGCAGTGGAACCAGTACTCGCGTTTCGGCGTTGCTGCGGCGAGCGTCGCGATCTGCGAGTCAGACATCCCGACCTTGCCGTACAAGGCCTTCGTGGCCCCGTCCGCCTCGGGATTCGGCAACAAAATCTTCGTCGGACAGCTCTCGAGGATCGGATCGCGAAGCGGCGAGTTGAAGACGTCGCTGAGCTGCTGGGTCACGAAGACGACGCCGGCGTGCAGTTTGCGCAGCGTCTTGAGCCACGCACGCAGTTTCGGGGCGAAGGTAGGGTGATCGAGGAAGAGCCAGGCTTCCTCGATCGCAATAAGCGTTCTGGCGCCGGTCAGCCGCTGCTCGATCCGATGGAAGAGGAGCAGCAAGGCCGGCACGACGGCCTTTTCCTTGAGCGCCATGAGGCCGGAGAGCTCGTAGACCGCGAACCGGTTGTCGCCGATCGGCTCCGTCTCGCCGTCGAAGAGATGTCCGAGCGTTCCGCCCAGCGTGTAGTGCGCGAGTGCTGCGCGCAATCTCCCGGTCGGGTCCGAAAGCTTTTGGGTAAACGTCGTCAGCGATCGACTCGGCGAGAGTGCGAGAAGATCGAGGGCGCGGGCGATCCGCTCGTGATCGTCGGGCATCACCCGAACGCCGTTCAGTTCAACGAGCGTCTCGATCCAGTCGACGGCCCAGCGCCGTTCGTCAGCGAATCCGACGTCTTTGAGGGGACAGAGCTGCGGGCTCGAGTCGCCGCCGAGGTCGAAGTGCTCGCCGCCGAGCATCGCGCACGCCCGGAGTTGGCCGTAGCCGTAGTCGATGCCGACCACGCGGTGAGAGGGATCCTTGGCGAAGTTGACCATGAGAAAGTTGACGAGCGCGGTCTTGCCGCTGCCGGTCGGCCCGCCGACGAAAGCATGCATGACGTCGTCGGCGTGCAGGTCGATCGAAAAACGTTCGTTCGTGCGGGTCTTGGCATACGCTATCGGCAGCGTTCCGGGAGGACACATCGAGCACGAGAGCTTTTGGCGCCCCTGCCAAATGCTCGTCGTCGGCAAGAGGTCCGCGACACTCAGCGAGTGCAGCGTGTATTTGCGGATATTGTGGTAACCGTCGCCCGGTAGCGAACCCAGGAACGCGTCGATCGCGAGCCAGTCCTCGACGCGATTCGGGAACCCGGCATGGCGCAGTGTTTTCTGAACCTCGCGCGCCCACGCATCGACGCGCTCCTCGTTCTCGTCCATGAGCACGACCGAACCGGAGTACCAGACGTACTTTACGAGCCCCCGGTCGAGCGCGCGCTGCGCCTCCTCGACGTCGTCGACCATGTCCTCGGCGTCGCGGCTGATGCGCTTCGGGCCTTCGGCCAGAATTTTTGCTGCGAATGATGTCCGCTGACCGAACCAGTCGGAGAAACTGCGCCTCAGGATCTCGCGGGCGCGCTGCGGGTCCTCGACGATCGCGCGCGAGCAGAACCGGTGCGGGATCGGGAGCGCGGCGACCAGATCGAGAATCGTCGGCCACGACTCGTGCGGAAACCCGCAGATCGTTATCGTTCGGAGGTGCTTGTCGCCGACGCGCGGGCGAAAACCGCCGACGACGTGCCGGCTGGCTAAGAGGGTGTTGAGCATTACGGGCGGCTCGGGGATTTCTATCGGCTCCTCGACGCCGTTCACGCAATAGTTGAAATGATCGATGAGCTCGTTGCGACGCGAAGACCGGCCGTTTTCACCGAGTGTTTCGTGCGTCGTTAGTCGCGCTAGTTCAAGCGAAATCGGCCGGAGCGCGTCTTCGATTTCCCCGAGACCGCGTTCGAACGCGGCGAGGACCGGTTCGAGATCGTACGCTTTGGCCGGGCGATTGGTGAAGAACCAAGTCCGAGCACGCGTCTCGAGGTCGCTTGCTGGAAGATAGGTGACAACCAGGACGTCTCGGCTCTCGAACCGCGCTCCGTCGGCTTCTGCGCTCCGTCGGCGTTCGTCGAGGACGCGTTCCGTCGCGGTGCGGAGGCACTCCGGCGCGACAAGCGGCGCAGCGGGGATGCGGAGTTTTTGGTAGTGGAACATCCAGCCGGCGTCTCGGCGCACGAAGGCTGCGTTGAGGTGAGCGCTGCGCTGCGCGAGTTCTGCGGCACTCTTGCCGGCCGCATCTTCGCCGCAAATGCGCCAGCCGGCCATGAGTGCGCCGTCCTTGTTCAGGACGACGCCGGGAGCAATAAGACTCGCGTAAACCAGAAGGTCGGCGAAACCCTTTTCGGACGTCCGGGACGCCGCGCGCAAGGAATACAGCCTCCGCGCGTTCGGAAATTCGAGCATTGCCGCCAGAGAAGCAACGAGAACGACGAGAACGGTCGCGGAGAAAACAAGCGGATGCAGTCCCCAGATCATCCTTGATGGTTGCGCCTCTTGGGATTCGGCGCGACGAACGACGGGAGCGCCGGATAACGGTTCTGGTAGTTGAAGTGGCGCGAGACCGCCTCGCTCATTCGCGGATCACGCTTGGCGAGGTAGCGTAGCACCCACAGCGCGACGAGCCAGAAACCCAAGCCCGTCGCGAGGAGCCACACGTCACCCGTCGCCATCGGCAGCGCGCCGATCCCCGCGACGATCACCACGAGGTTGCGCTCGCCGCCCAGCAGCAATCGATCGCGCACCAGCGACTGGTGGATCGGGAGCCGGCGAAGCTCGTCGGCTTTCAACTCGGCCACGGTTAATATGTTGCGCCGGTTACGCCGGCGTTGGACATGAAGCTGCCGGCAGCGAGGATGATTGCGCCGCCGATGATGACGAAGACGACGTTGCGAAACATGCCGCCCCAGTCTTCACGGTGCATGAGATGCTGGCCGACGATCACGACCAGGGCGATGATGACGATCGGCGCGGTGATCGCCTCGAGCGCCGAGCCGAGACTCGTGACCGGGGCGACGAAGTTCCAGCTTCCGGCGCCGCCTGAAGTCGCTGCGGCGACCCGAATCGGCATCACGGATGTCAGGATAGCGGCAATAATGGTGAACGCGTTGCGGAACATTGTTTGGTCACCTACGAGAGAGAGCGAGCGAGATAAGGGTAAGGGGCGACGAATTCAAGCCGATAGTCGCCGCTTGGCGCGAGCCCCCGGACGAGCGCGACTTCCGTGACGCGACGCGTGTCGCCCGACCGCTCGATGTAGACGAGCACGTCGATCGCCCGCGCGATGGTGGAAGGCGTCGCCGAGTGGCCTGCGACGCGAATGAGATCCTCGAGTCGCGACAGTGCGTCTGCCGCGCTGTTCGCGTGGATCGTCGAAAAGCTGCCCCGGTGGCCGGTGTTGAGCGCCATAAGGAAATCGAAGGCGGCCTCGTCCCGAAGCTCTCCGAACACGAGCCTGTCCGGCCGTGCGCGCAGCGACTCTTTGAGCAGCTGCGTGTAGCCACGCGTCTCGGATTTGACGAGGTGGACTTTGTTGCGCGACGGAGACTGCAGCTCGCGGGTGTCCTCGATGATAACGAGCCGATCGGACGGCGTCGCCTCCGCCGTTGCCGCAAGTAGGGCATTGACGAGCGTCGTCTTGCCCGAGCCCGTACCGCCGACGACGAGCACGACGAAGCGCTCGCGCACCGACGACTCGAGCAGCCGACGGTGAGCCGGCGCGAGCATCCCGCCCGCGACGTAGCTCGCGAGGGTGAAGATTCTCGCAGCCCGCTTGCGGATGATGAGCGCGGGAGCGCTTTCGGTCGCCGGTGGGACGAACGCCTGGACGCGGCTGCCGTCGAGCGGAAGTTCGCCTTGCAGCGACGGGCTCTCTCGGCCTACGGCCTTCCCGAGCGCGGAGGCGATCGTTGTGATGACGTCCTCGACCTCGATCGGCGCCATGCGAAAATGGGTCTCGCGCATTCCGCCGACCAGCTGGTCGAGCCAGACGGCGCCGTCCTCGTTGACCATAACCTCGACCACGTTTGGATCGGCGAGTGCGTCGCCGATCGTCGAGCCCAGCACGCGCACAAGTTCCGCGCGGCGCCGGCGCTGGACTTCGGCCTCGAGTTCAAGCGTCTGCGTCGCGAGAGTCATGCGTAGAGCGCCGGCATCTTCACGACGTCGTCGAAGGCGGCGCCTCCGATCGTAAGCGTCGCGATCGCTTCGTCAGGTTCGAGCAAGCGGAAGATCTGCGGATTGATGACGTTCTGAACCATCGGCGAGCGCGAGGTGCCCCGAGAGGAACTCCACTGCGTGTTGCTGTGCGAGCCGCTGCGCGTCGAGCGCGACCGCTGACGCGACACCGATTCCTTCTCCACTTCGATGTTGCCGAAGAGACGCGTGACCCGGTTGATGGTAGCCTCGTCCTCGGTTCGGAAGCAGATCGTCTGCCGAAAATTTTGGAGCAGGGCGTTCGCAAGATCGTGTTCGCCGATCGCCGCGTAGAACGAGCTCACTCCCTGGGCCGAGACGATCCCGACGCAGCCGCTCGATCGCGACTTGTCCCAGAAATTCAGGTCGCTCAGACCCGTCCGGGAACAGCTGACGATCTCTTGGTACTCGTCGCAGAGGAAAACGATCGTACGGTCCTGGTTCCAGTCAGGCCGGCGCCGACGGGCCTGCATGAGGTTGAAGAACCGCAACTTCAGGAACGTGTACGCGGTCTTTGCGCCGAGGCCGAATTCAACCAGCGGCAGATTGACTAAGAAGACCTCGCCCTCAAGAAGACCCTCCATCTGGGCGCAGTCAGGCGACTGCGTGCAGAAAGCGTCGACGAGCTCGGGCTGCGCGAAGGGCGAGAGAATTTCGGAGGCCTGAGCGAGCACGTTCGACCGAACCTTGTCGTCGAATTTCTCGAAGATCGATCCCTCGTAGTCGAAATAGGCCCGCAGCCGGCGCAGTTCGTCCTTTTCTGCGGAGTCTGAAAGCTGTTCCACGCGGCGTTGGACCCGTCCAAGCATCTCCTGATGCCAATCGGGATCGAAGAGCCAGCGGTAGAGGCCGTTCAGTGAGTAAAGGACGGGGAAGAAGCTGAGGACACCGAGCACGTTGCGCGAGTACTCCGTCGCCGTCTCGATCCAGAACTTGTCGCCATTCCCGGCGGCAAGGATCAGCGCGGATTTCAGAAACGACGCGGCGACCTCGGGCGTCAGGCCTTCCAGGAGATTGAGCGGACGGCCGTTGATGCCCACCGTGGTCATCGTCCGACCTGCGCCGCGCGCCAGCGTCTCGAGGGTCGCGAGGTAATCACCCTTGACGTCGAAGGCAAGGATGCCCGAGTTCTGGCGCAGCGCCTGGCTCGCGTACCGGTTGATAGCGCGAGTCGTCTTGCCCGAGCCGATACCGCCGTAGATCGCGATGTTCTTGGCTGCATCGTCGCCTTCTAGCCGAAGCGCGGTCCTCTGCGCGACCGCAGCGCCGTGCCCGAGCGCATAAAGCTTTCCCGTGGCCGTGCCGACTTCGATCGTGAAATGCACGTGCTCAACGGTTCCCGGCCTGCGCGCGGTTCGCGCTTGACTAAAAAACCCGCATACCGCGGCCGTGATGGCCCAAACGGTATATCCCACGAGCGGTGCGGCGACGGCGGTCACGAAGAGCAGACGATGAGCGGTACCGAGTGCCCGTGCGGTCGGCTCGTCACACCGGCTTTGGCGAAGAGAGCGCAGCCAGCACCGAAAATCCGCTTTGCTCGTCCAAAAGAGGCCGTCCCACGGGGCGTAGACGTTCTGCGCATACGGGATATCGGGCGCGTGGAATAACGGCGTTCCGAGGCCGCGGTCGAAACCGTACGACCACGCAAGGTACTGAGTCGTTGCGGCGAGGCCGGCGGCTAAGACCAGCGTTCCTGAGAACACCGCTGGAACGAACTCATATCGGGGGAGTCTGCGCTGAGCGATCTTCGTCGTCACAGAGCCACGATACCGAAGAATTGCTACCTCATCGTTACCGTACTATGTCAGATTCTCGCAATAATTAAGGGTCAGCGACCGCCTTGCATGAGCCGCAATTCCGCCTCGCACGAGAGGCCGGCAAAGGGATACACGATACACGGTAACTGGTCCAGCCGCAACGTTGCGGGATCGCGCCCGAGGTCCCCAGCGATAGCGGCCCCAGCGAGTTGGCGCAGCTTGGTCGTCGCGGTCCGATCGTGGTGCATTACCGCCCAGCGGGCGCCGAGAGAAAAGGATGCCGCTCCGACGACGTACCGCTCGTAGACAGCCTGCTTCTCAGCGTCCCCGAACCCCGCGAACCTTGGGGACTTGCTCATTTCATAAGCGAGCGCTTGTAACGCAAATTGTCCGGCCGATGCGTCCGAGAGAGCAGATCCGTTGAAAAGACGGAACGCCGCTTGAAGAAAGACGAGGCGCGCTTGCGGCAAAAAATATCGAGCGACACGGGGATCCGCGTTGTAGGCGTCGACCATCGATGCGTAAAGCGCCAGCATGAGTTTTTGCTCTTTGGGCTCTCGGGGCGCCGCTTCGGTCGCCAGCTGCGACAGGAGGGCACTATCCGGCGTCGTCGGACGGAAGAAGAGGGACAGAAGCCGTGGCGGCCGCGTAAGGTTTTGCGGACTGCCGATCGTTTTCATCCGATTGGACTCGCTGTTGAGTGCCCATTTTTGCAGGTCGTGCTGCCACTGTCGACGGGCGAAGTCGTTGGATAACTCGGCGGCGTAAGCATTGCGCGTTACTTGAGCGGCGGGATCGTCGGCAGCTATGACCGGCATCGCAAAGAGCGATATCAGAAGACTGCCCGACAGTGCTCGGCGGCAAGCTCGGCTCAGGTGCATTCTGTTAGGGCAACCTCGGGTCAGGCCGGTCATACGGAGCGGCGCCAACTACCAAGTAATGCTCAAGCAAGTCGATAAGGCTAGCTTTCGGAACGCGCCGCGACTTGCCGAGCTTGAGGAAGACCAGCTGACCACCTTGCATCAGTTCGTACAGGCGTGAACGGCTGATCCTCGCAAACTCGCAAGCCTCTTCGATGGTCAGAAGTCCATCTCGCAGTCGATCCACAGTGTTGCTCCTTGAGAAGTTTTACACCGACGGTATTGCCAAGATGTTACAACGTCGTTGCCGAGAGCGCCCTTTTTCGTGTAACGACGGAAACCGTGGGGTCGACATCTTCAGAATATTCTTCAAAAGCCGATTAATGCGCGCGACGAATCTCGAGGAACCGAACGTGCCGCGACCTCGATGTGCGGGTCGATGCGGTCGAGCGGAGGCCCCGAGAGTTTCGCGACGTACAGCAGGACGGCGGCGTCGTCGCTGTAGAGTCGGTGGTTCGCATCACGCGGAATCTGCACGCGCAGGGTTGCGTTGCCCTTTTGCAACCCGTCCCGCTTCGGCTTAAGGCGCCCAAGCCGAGGGAGGACGACTTCGAGCCGCAGACCCTCGGGGACCATATCCGAAGGCGCCGACTGGCTCTCGGACTCGATCAGAAATGCGCGGCATCTCGACTCGGTGTAACGATCGCGACAGTCAGCAACTGGGAGGGCGGCCGGGCGTACCCTGCGATCGGCCGCATCCCGGCCGTCCTGGAGTTCCTGAACTACGACCCGTTCCCGGGGCCCAGCACGGTTCCTGAGCGGCTTCTCGCCGAGCGCAGGGCGCGCGGTTGGTCAGTCCGGGAGGCAGCCCGGCAGCTCGGAGTCGATCCCACGACCTGGGGAGAGTGGGAACGCGGCAAGACGATCCTGTTCCGCTCACACCGAGCCCTGGTCGCCCGCCTCCTTGAACTTCCGAAAAGCGAAACCGACGAAGCAATGGCGGCGAGTTGGGTTCGGTCGCACATGATTGCTCATCACCGAGCCACGACAAAGAGCGTTGAAGATGCTAGGTCAGGTGCCGTTCGGCGTTTCGATTCCTGACGATTTTCTTTGTTCAACCACCATGGCTTTGCCGTGAGTCCGGGATAATGCAACATTCGTGGACGCTGGTGGTTAGTCCGGAATGCTGCCATGTACTCGGTAAAGCGGTCGGGTACATCTTCGAACTCGAGTTCGGGGAGCGAGGCATTATCTTCTCGAAGCTGGCGCGACAGGCCGCCATTTCTAGAGCCGCCGGCGGACAATCTTGTGCGATCCCAGAGTCCCAGGCTTTTCCCGCTTCGATTCGGCCCAGATTGTGAGGTGAGGAGCAGGGCCGCAAGGGGGCACGACCGTAGTATCTAAGCTACGAAACGCACACAAGCGGGGGCACTGCACTACCTCCAACTCGGGTGACTATAAGTAGGTGCGCAATGAAGATTGATGCCAAGCCGTACTACATCTTATCTGGTGGGCCATTTTCCGCCGTAGTCTCAACCGTCGTGGTGTTTGCGACCTTGTTCACGGTGACTCCAGGTAACACAACGCAGTCACCAACCAATCCGTTTTCTTATGTCACATTAGCAATGGGCGCGGATCCTAACGTGCACGCTCCGCTGGCTTCGTTTCGCATGCATCTTAGGGCTCCGAATTATTCAGATGACATAATAGTGAACGTTCGCAAGAACATTTCGAAGTCTGTCGTCAAGCAGGCGGGCGTCACGTCTTATCGCTATCAGGTCGGCAACGTAATGTACAACCAGGTTGACGACGGGACGTGGCTGAAGGCGGATCTCGGTCAAGCCAACAGCACCCAACGAACGTCATCTGTGCTTTTACCCTATCATGCAAACGGGCAACGCGCGCAACATTTCCCTGATCGCGTAATCAATGGTACGCGCATGACGGTAAGTACGATTCAAGTGCCACAAGCAGCTTTTGATGTCAACTCCTTGAGTGGCAAGACCATCACGCTGACGTGCTTGTCCGAAAAACGGACCGGATGGCTGTCGTCCTGCGGGGCGGGAAAACTGCAAATGACGTTTGACCACTTTAACGATCCTTCGAACGGTTTTGTCGTCCCCAAAGTGGCCTTGCGTGCTCGAGAGTTACCCTTCTAGTCGGCGGAGATAGCCCTCGTACGCATCGTCGAGACTAACGTATCCGCTTGGCAGCATTAAAGGTTGGTCTGGCAAGAAGGAACTTTTTTCAAGGGATTTCGAGTAAAATTTCAAAGAACGAGCAATTTCGCGCAGGTCCCGCCAACTAAGCTCGAGTTGCGAGAGGTATCGTACCACCATGGTTACCGAACGATATGAAAAGTTCGCGTAATCGAGGAAAATCGCGCCGTCGGCGTGCGTGTCAAGCGCAGTTCGAAGGTACTGCTCTAGAACGTAAGCGAGTACACGACGTCTCTCCAAATATCCGTGCGCAGATTCCGGGACGTTGAATGCGCGCTGGACATAATGGAGTGCTCTCTCATTGCTCAGCCAACCCGCCGGCGAGCGCTCCATTGATCGAAGTACTTCGGCGGGCCTGCGTGACATGAAGCACCAACGATGGCGCGGTAGCAAACGTAGTGCGCCACCGATATCGATACTGAAGAGGCTAGGGAACTTGATAATGGCGCGAGCTGCGGGGAACTCTTTCGAAACCGCTCCAAGGAACCCCAGAGCCAGTGCTTCCTTGACTTCCGTGGGTGCGTCGATCCCGCCGTAACGCGGCGGAAGAAGGATAGACGACAATGCCCGCGCCTCGGAGATAACGAGTGTCCCTTCAATCGCGCGAAAGGCATTGGCCAGAGCCGTAGATCCACAGCGCGAAATGTGAAATATGCTGCCGACAAGCTTCGTAGCATCGAAACGATCGGCATAAGCTGCGAGCGCGCTCGACTTCGTCAAGCATACATTGCTCCCGGCAAACAACCAATCATAGACTGGCGTTGATGATAGTGATCGAATTGGCCTCGCCCAGGCAACATAATAGGCGGAGCCCCTTCGGACCATCCGCACTGGTATAAGACCCCGAAGGTCGACCGCACTCCGCGCGACGCGAATAGCCAGCGTGTTTCAGCCTTTCGCCGATTTAACGATCTACATCGGAAGTGGGCGACACGATGGCCTGAGTCACGCGCTCTCTCCGTCTAAGCAGCGACGCAAAGAACCCGTAATGCTCGATCATCCGCGAGACAGCGTCCTCCGAAAATATCTCATGTAATCGCGTGTAGATCCGTGTGTTAAACTCAGCAATCGCATCCTCTTCGGCGGTAGGCATGCGACCGAACAATACGTCGTCTCGCGAACCTATTACAATATCGCAAAGGAGATCATACCAGCGCAAACATTGGACTCCGAAGGTTAGGTGCGCGCAACAATCTTCACGGGAGCTGACATCGTGCACGAAACCCGCGGGGACGTAAAGGCAAGAACCGCTGCCCATCGTAAACTCAACAAATTTTGCGCGAAGGTCCTCCTCATCGACTGTAGTCTTCCGGATGGGAATTGGCAGCGACTCTGGTTGGTAGATTCGCCAGACCTTTGAACCGCAGAGGTGAACCACAATAACGTCGTGCTGGTCACGGTGCGGACCATATCCGCCGGTTGATCCCGCATAGGATACATACAAGTTTGCGATGCATGGGACATGAAATAGTTGCTCAAGGCCCGTCGTGATCGAGCGGATGTCCGGTCGAAACCTTTCGACCCCAACCATATTAAGCGTCTGGTGGAACTGAAGACCCTCGACAAACTTTTGTGGGTCGATGAACGACTTTCCGCGCACAGTACTTTGATGCGGCTCTAGGATCTCGCCTCGCTGGGCCAGACGCGCTACACCAGGCGCGAATTTACTGGCCGCAAATGAATCCCATACCAGCTCGCCAACGCACATTGGATCGATCGGGGGCAACGGTTCAAACAGAAACGGCGAACGGCCAAATGCACACATAAAGCCCTGGCCGGAAAGTTGTGAGAGCAGAAGGTTAGCATCTGGAAATATGCCAGGGGAAGACTCTGGCTGCAAATTCACACCGCTAACCGCTTCGTGTCAATTCGTATCTACCCGCGCGCAATTGCGGCGGCGTTCGCAATAATTGTTCGGTGAAAACCTTCGAGTAGCCTGATTTCGTCGGGCTTGAGATCGGGGTGCCGTATATCGACCACAAACATTACAAAAGGAGTAGCGCCTTCGTTCCATTCCTCGTGATCGAAGGATTCATCAACTACGAGGCAACGCCGCTCCCTGGTTCGCTCGGGAACGCCGGAGACGCAAATCACTGACTGGGCGTTCGTTCTGAGGCCGAGACGCACACTCAGTCGAGTGTTCTGCGGAACTCGACGCTTGGCAGTTCTGCTCATGGGTCCTAATCTGGTGAAGTACGCGTTTAGGCCGGCGTTCGCCGTACCCCAACAAGCCTCGACGAGGGCTGCAGTTTTTGGACACTGGTTGCAGTGTGCTATGTTCCTTTGGCCATTTTCAAACAGCGTGTAGATCTCCCAGGAACCCGTGTGACGAATGCGATCGCCCGCCGGACGGAACCCAGTTGATTCCAAGTTGGAATATTCGGCAACAATGTCTTCAAAGTCAGCCTCAATCTTCAACGCCTCGCCAAATTCGCGAGCGTCCCACCATGGACGTGCAGTTAATCCCGGATAGAAACCCATCAAAGGCGCATCGTTGTTGTCTCTAAAACCCGCGATATATAGAGAAAAGCGATCCGGAAGGATTTGAAACTCGCTCCAGTCGTCGTCCGAATCAACATCTAACGTTTCCGGCGTGCTTGATGGCGAAATGATCCGCGCTTCCCCAAGAATGCCCAGAGCTTCGAGCTGGGCGCATAGGCCGTCCGGCAGCGAAGTGTTGGATAATACGGACCGAATCTGTCGCCCAAGGAATTCAGCTTCCGCGGTTTCCAAATGAGCGGCATCTCGCAATAAACTTGATATTCCGAGCCAGTGTAGAGCTGAAATCCTCTTATCCCAACACGTGTTCCAAGATTTTAGAAGCGCTAAGGCCCGCGCGCCGTATGCGGCGGCTCTCTCGCAGTCGCCCGATGTGAGACAAAATAATCCAAGGAGAGCGAAGGGCTCCGCGACCCAGCGAACCTTTTCCGCGACGGATGCTAAGCTGGCGAGGCGCGATTGATGTGCCCCAAGTTCACACCGTAGCAGCGCATCGTATTCGGCCAGGAGAAGCTCTTCGTCGGCACTCGAGATGACGATATCGTCGTCAAAAACCGGAGGCGAAACTTGTGCCTGTTGACGAGCAATCTGGGCCAGGCGTGAAGATGTAGCCAGTCCAAGGCTTGGACTGCCGTTGGCCGCGCAGGACTGGGCCTGGATTGCCATATGAATGACCGCCAAATCGCCGACCGCAAGCTGAAGTGTCGGGTTGGGCTTCGCTATTCTCCGTACTTGAGAGCCTGGCTCGAGTGTAACGCTGGCTAGTAACTCGTCTAATGTTACTGTCCTAAAAATGGCGAGGATGCGATTCCCTTCTGATCCAACGAGATCTTCAGCGATTTCGTCGCTAAGGTCGAGTGAGCGGTAACTCTCTGAATTACATGGCGCATGGACGCAATGCAAAGCTCCCGCCAGTACCACTGGCGGCGGCTGCCGCCAGGCTTGGAGCACCTCTACTGTATTCCTTAGGTGTTGGTATAGCGAAACCCGGCCGCATTCAATAATATCGGTACGACGCCAGAGCAACTCCGATTCAATGCGGCCGAGCCGCTCCTCAACCGATTCTGACGTCGCTAGGTCGAATTCCAAGCCAAGGCACATAGTGAATTTAGCACACGCAGCTGCATGGGTTAGCCGCTGGTGTTACAAAACTTGTTTACATCTTTCGTGGCTTGATTATATGCCGCTTGGGCGGAATTGTAACTCCAAACAGTCTCCAAGCAATATGCGGCTCCGGATCTCTGGCCATAAGGGATGAAGCCTCTGTTCTTCCAAGTTCCGTACAAACTCGAGCAGAATCGCCATTTGTTGATTGCCTGTGTCGCCATGGCTGTTATTGCGGCGGATTGCGCCGCTTTGGCCCTATTACAGTTATCCGCGTTTGCAACCGTTGGATCGGTCGGCGTATTTAAGGGATCCGACGAAACTGGGTCGATGACGGTGTTTGGGTCACCGAAGGTCAAGTCGCTCAAGTCGCCAAGCCCGCTTTGGAAGGTGGGGTCAAGCCCAAAGCCGGGGTCCACTAAACCCGGGTCCGCCGGACCAGGATCGAGTCCAGCAGCGTAAGGGTCGCTAATCTCGTCCGCCAGTGCGCGTGCGGATGCAGACGACTTCCGCTTCACAAGGAAGCCGGTGCCCGACGGGTAGTCGCCGACGCCACCTCTGAAATCGTCGTCAGCTTTCCAGGTCCCCACATTGTCGATCAATCGCCCCTTAAGCGGACCCTTCAGAGTCAGACCACCGGCGCATCTGATCACGAGCGACTTATCTGTGGCATATGTCAGCAATGTGTTCTGGCGATCGGCGGATGTGATGCGTACACCTACATTACCGTTTTTTGATCGGACCAACCGAAATGCGCCGCCCCCTTCAAGATGGAACCACCCCTTTTTCGCTGGAAGCATTCTGTCCAATACGAGTTGCCTACCACTCGTTAAGGTATGTCGCTCAAAGCCGGACCCGACCGCAAAGCTTGAAAGGAATCTTCCCTTACTCGTGTGCAGCGCTATTGCGTGACCGCTCTTGCTCGAGCTTATTTGGAAGCCGCGGTTCCCATTTGCGGTCTCAAAAGTTGACGTGCTCGCTATGTCTCTCGAGTTACTTGAGCCCTTAACGCTCGGGACTGTCGAGAACGAGGTCCCGTGGGCGCTGCAGGCAGTCAAAAACGCGGCACCTGAAGCGATGAACTCAATGCGAGCCAAGCGACGAGAACTACGCATAAAACGCTCCCTCTTGTCAGGCAGGAAGAATATAGGGGTCTGGCTTGATTGTACTACGGGACTTCCTGCGGGGAAGGGCTAGGTCCTCTGGCCTCTTGGAGGCCCGAAGATGTACGCGCTCTCGAACAGCCCCCAGGTGCAGGCAACGGTACGCCTCGAGGCGCTGCGCGCGACGCTTTCTGATCGTCCTCCGGCCGGATGTCTGGAAATGGGCTACGATCACTGCTCAGCTCTGTCAGCTCGCGCGCGATCTTCCGGATCGGTCGGTGAGGGACGCGGCGTTAGAAAACGTCGCTCGCCTTCCGTGGACTCCTGACCTGAGCCAGCGCAATTATCGATCGGTGAGGGCAATCGCCTGGCGATACGCGCAAGAAGGCGATCACTTTTTAGCGCCTTTAGGTACCTGAAGAAGGCTGAGATTCTAGCAGACGCGCCAGGCAACCGAACGTCGTCGCTAGTGACCGCGCATGCTTTGCGGAGGCCCTGGGTGAATGGCGATGGGCCGAACAGGAAACAGAGGAGGTCCAGGGCCTCGTTAAAAGCGTGGACTTCGAGCGCCCGACCGATGACGACCGATTCGCTCTCCTCAGGCTCACAGTAGCGTGCGCTCCGTACGATGGCACACGGGCTCAATTGTACCTATATCGTTTTCATGCGCTGATCCAGAGGCGCTCTCCTCGGGCGAGTTGAGGGCCAGGGCAGCGAAGGCGTATACCTTGGCTCATGTTTACCAACTCTTGAATGAGTTTTCCGAAGCAGAGAAGCTCTACAATCACGCCTTCGATTTCTATGATCGGGCCGGCTTCGATTGGCGGGCGGGGCGCTCGGCGATCGGTCTAGCGCAGTTTACCAAGGAACCAGAATCGGCACGTTGGCGCAAGATTGCTCGCGAAAAGGTGGAGCATTACTCCTTATCATGGTTGACCGAACAATTGAAACGGCTCGAAGGTGGCAGCGGTCCTCTTGTTCGCGTGAAGCGGC